>UMIP01072494.1_pt1 | contig 28334 bp, 22 predicted proteins | sample 1965751 | NCBI WGS metagenome assembly UMIP01 (sample SAMEA4836117, study PRJEB28245) | human gut metagenome | biome: gut microbiome; material: fecal sample | place: Denmark | collected 2008
CATGGGCGTACTTCTCGGTCTCGGCAATGCGCAGCTGGGTCTTGCCGTGGGCAGCCAGATACTCGCCCAGCGTGTTCTTCAGCTCCACCGGCGGGTACGCGACCTCGCAGTTGGGCATCGTGGCGTCGTACTCGGCCATGCAGACATAGTGGACCTGCTTGCGGCCGCCGCGGCGCTCAAAGCCGGTAAAGTTGTCGTCGCAGAAGATGCGGGTCATCTGACGGGCACGATCCGGGCGGAAGTTCATGAAGATGACGGTGTCGCCGTCCTGCACGCGGCCACCCTCGCAGGTGACAACGGGAATGACGAACTCGTCGGTCACGTCGGCGGCATAGCTGGCCTCGATGGCCTCGGCAGCGTTGGCGGCGTGGTTGCCCTCGCCGTAGACGAAGGCGGCGTAGGCTTTCTCCTCGCGGTCCCAGTTGTTGTCGCGGTCCATGGCGTAGTAACGTCCGGAGACAGAGGCGATCTTGCCCAGCCCCAACTCGTCCAGCTTGGCCTGCAGGTCGGCCAGGAAGCCCTTGCCGCTGTGCGGGTCGGTGTCACGGCCATCCATGATGCAGTGCAGGTAGACGTCCTTCGCACCCATGTGCTTGGCCATCTCCAGCACGCCGAACCAGTGGTCGGCATGGCTGTGGACGCCGCCGGTGCCGACAAGGCCCATCAGGTGGATAGCCTTGCCCGCGTCGATGGCAGCCTTCATGTTCTTGACCAGCACGGGGTTCTTGAACATCTCGCCGTCCTTGATGGACTTGGTGATGAGGGTCAGCTGCTGGTAGACGATACGGCCCGCGCCCATGTTGGTGTGGCCGACCTCAGAGTTGCCCATCTGGCCGTCGGGCAGGCCGACAGCCATGCCGCTGGCCTGGATGGTGGTCATGGGGTAATTGGCAAAGATCTTGTCCAGATTCGGCTTGTTCGCGGCTGCCACGGCGTTGCCGTAGGTCTCGTCCGGCGTCCAGCCGAAGCCGTCCATGATGCAGAGCATAACAGGTTTTTTAGACATAAATTTGTAGACTCCTTAATAATAGGGTTGTAGGAGCGGCATACATGCCGCTCCTACAGGCAGCCCGTAGGGGCCGGACATGTCCGGCCCGGTTGTGCATGGCAGACGGGCGTTTGCGGGTAAGCCGCGGGGCGTCGAGGACGCCGCCCCCTACGATAGAGCCAGCTTAGCCCTTCGTGGCAGCGTCAACGATGACCGCAAACTGGTCGGCCTTCAGGGAAGCACCGCCGATCAGGCCGCCGTCAACGTCGGGCTTGCTCAGCAGCTCCTCGGCGTTCTTCGGGTTCATGCTGCCGCCGTACTGGACGGTCAGGGCCTTGGCGGCGTCCTCGCCGTACAGCTCGCCGACGACCTTGCGGATGGCGGCGCAGACCTCCTCGGCCTGGTCAGCGGTAGCGGTCTTGCCGGTGCCGATGGCCCAGATGGGCTCGTAGGCGATGACGACGTTCTTCAGCTCGTCAGCGGTCACGCCGTTCAGTGCGATCTTGACCTGCATACGGACCAGCTCCTCGGTCACGCCCTGCTCACGCTGGTCGAGGCTCTCGCCGACGCAGATGATGGGCTTCAGGCCGCCGGCCAGAGCAGCCTTGGTGCGCTTGTTGACGGTCTCGTTGGTCTCGGCAAAGTACTGGCGGCGCTCGCTGTGGCCGATGACGACGTACTCAACGCCGAGATCGGTCAGCATGTCAGCGCTGATCTCGCCGGTGAAGGCACCGGACTTCTCAAAGTGAACGTTCTCGGCGCCGACGTGGATGTTGGTGCCCTTGGTCATCTCGACAGCGGTGACGAGATCGGTGAAGGGAACGCAGATGACGACCTCACAGCCGGCGTCCTTGACAGCGGGGATCAGCTCGCCGATGAGGGCCTTGGCCTCGGTAGCGGTCTTGTTCATTTTCCAGTTGCCGGCGATGATAGCTTTACGATTCTGTTTATCCATGGTGATTACTCCTTCCATAATAAGCCTTCCCCCGCGGGGGAAGGTGGTGCGAAGCGCCGGATGAGGGGCGGGTGTGCGGATATGACCCGTCAACGGGATAATATGGCAACTCGACCCTCATCAGCCGCCTGCGGCGATAACTTCAGCCTCCGCGCTAAGAGCCGCCTCCGGCGGTTGCGCTCCGACACGCGCCTGCGGGCGCAGCCCTTCGAGAGGGAAGCCTTTACATAAAAAGCGCGGCGGCTCTGCCGCCGCGCTCCTGCGGGTATCCTTACAAATTATGCCTTCTGGATGACGGCGATGCCGGGCAGCTCCTTGCCCTCGAGGTACTCGAGAGAAGCGCCGCCGCCGGTGGAGATGTGGGTCATCTTGTCGCCCAGGCCCATCTGCTGGACAGCTGCAGCGGAGTCGCCGCCGCCGATAACGGTGGTAGCGTCGCTCTCGGCCATAGCTTTGGCAACAGCCAGGGTGCCGGCAGCCAGGGTCGGGTTCTCAAACACGCCCATGGGGCCGTTCCAGACAACGGTCTTGCTGGCCTTGACGGCGTCAGCAAACAGCTTCATGGACTCGGGGCCGATGTCGCAGCCCTCCTTGTCAGCCGGGATCGCGGTGACGGGAACGATCACGGTATCGACGGGAGCGTCGATGGGATCGGGGAAGTCCTTGATGCAGGCGGCATCGACGGGCAGCAGCAGCTTAACGCCCTTCTCCTTGGCCTTGGCCATCATGTCCTTGCAGTAGTCGAGCTTGCTGTCGTCGCACAGGCTCTTGCCGATCTCGTAGCCCTGGGCCTTCAGGAAGGTGTAGGCCATGCCGCCGCCGATGATCAGCGTGTCGACCTTCTCCAGCAGGTTGGAGATGACGTTCAGCTTGTCCGCAACCTTGGCGCCGCCCAGAATAGCAGTGAAGGGACGCTCGGGATCGTTCACGGCGTTGCCGAGATACTTGATCTCCTTCTCCATCAGGTAGCCGACAGCGGTATCCTTGACATAGTCGGTCACACCGGCGGTGGAGCAGTGAGCGCGGTGGCAGGAGCCGAAGGCGTCGTCAACGTAAGCGTCGGCCAGGCTGGCCAGCTCCTCGCTGAAAGCGGGCTCGTTCTTGGTCTCCTCCTTGCGGAAACGGGTGTTCTGCAGCAGAACGACCTCGCCGTTGCCCATGGTGGCAACAGCAGCCTTGGCGTTCTCGCCGACGACATTGTCATCGTCCGCAAAGGTAACAGGCTGGCCCAGCTTCTCGCTCAGGCGGACAGCAACGGGGGCCAGGCTGAACTTGGCCTCGGGGCCGTTCTTCGGCTTGCCCAGATGGCTGCACAGGATGACCTTAGCGCCGTCGGCAATCAGCTTCTTGATGGTCGGCAGTGCGGCGTTGATGCGGTTATCGTTGGTGATAACGCCGTCCTTCATCGGGACGTTGAAGTCGCAGCGAACCAGTACGCGCTTGCCGGCGTAGTTCTCATCGTCAATGGTCTTTTTACCCAAACCCATAGTAAAAGCTCCTCTCGGTATGTTTCACATTTTTGGCGGGGCGCACCGCGCCCCAAGGGGTTTATCCTTATTATACGCATAAAACCAAAAATGCGCAAGTGTTTTTGATATATTTTTAACCGCTTTGGGCGGCTGTGCCTGTAAATTTTTTGTGTATGGCCTTATTGGCCGCCAAGCTCCCGCCAGGTGACGGCCGCTTTGCGCCGGGCGCGATGCTCTGTGTCGGGGCAAAGGTTGCGCACGCGGGGCATTTATACTATAATGTAGGGGTCGATGCTCGTCATCGACCCGGGAGCTTTGCCGCAGCCACGCCGCCATACACATCCCCCCACAAGGAGCCGCCATGAAACAAAAACCGCCCCGTTGGGTACAGATCACCGCCGCCGTACTGCGCCGCTATCTGGCGCTGGACATGACGGTCTACGCCGGGTCCGCCACGCTGTTTCTGCTGACGGCGTCCTTCCCGCTGCTGATGTGGGTGCTGATGCTTGTCAACCTGGTGCCCGGCTTCTCGGTAGAAGGCGTCGCCGAGCTGCTGGCGGACTTCCTGCCGCAGATCCCCGAGATACAGACTGCCATCCTCGGCCTTTTGCAAAATTTAAGCGGCCAGTCTGCACAGTTTGTGGCGTCGCTGGCTGTGCTGACGACCATCGTCTCGGCGTCGGGCGGTATGAACGCACTGCAGATCGGCCTGCAAAGGCTGACGCCCGGCTCGCACCGGACGTTTTTGAACCGCCTGCTGGCGATTGGCTACACCTTCGTGTTTGAGCTGCTGCTTTTGGTCATGCTGGCGCTGCAGGGCATGCACTCCCTGTTTGCGCGCTTTGCCGATACATTGCCGTTTTTTCGCCATTATGCGGCCATTGTGGCCCCGCTGCAGCGGGTGGCCAGCATTGGCCGGATCGTCTCGGTCCCGCTGCTGTTCGGGCTGCTTTTGCTGATTTACACCTACGTCCCCGGCGGGCGGCGCACGCCGCGCAGCCAGCTGCCGGGCACGATCTTTGCAACGGCGGGGTGGCTGGTCTTCTCCCGTGTGTTCTCGTTTTACATCCTGCATTTCTGGCGTCTGTCGTATATCTACGGCTCGCTGACGGCGGTCATTCTGATTATTTTGTGGCTGTATGTGATCATCAATCTGCTGTTTCTTGGCGCGGGATTGAACGCGGAGATGAACGGGAAAACAGAGCAATGACCGCGGCGGCATGAGGGCATGCCGCCCTACAGCGCACCGTATCGTCAGATGTAGGGCGGGGTGCCTTCACCCCGCCGCAGTTTTCCGCTGCCTGCCGTAAACAGGCGATCTCCGCACACGCGCCCCTCATCCGTCTGCGGGCGGGGCCGCAGACAACTTCCCCCCGAAGGGGAAGGCTCCGCATCCATAAACAAAATCTGCCGACCCAACATCGGGTCGGCAGATTTTATTTACGTACAAATTACCGCTTAATATCGTAATTCATGTTCATCAGGTTGCGGATGCTCTCGACGTCGTCGGTAATGTTGGCGTCGCCGTGGATGGTGTGCTTGATGGCGCTGGACGCCACAGCAAAGTTGACCATGTCCATCGGCTTGTAGTCGTGCATCATCGCGTAGATCAGGCCGCTGGCAAAAGCGTCGCCGCCGCCGACGCGATCCAGAATGTTGAAGGTGTAGAGCTTGGACTCGAAGGTGTGCCCCTCGTACCACATGAATGCCTTCAGGCTGTTCTCGCTGCCGGAGTGGACGTAGCGCACATGGCGGGCAATGCACTTTAAATTCGGGTAGCGGTCAATGAAATGCTGGAAGATCTCGTCCTCCTGCTCATAGCTGGGCTGCAAGGGCACGCCGTCCTTCCAGTCGCCTTTGGAATGATCCTCGTCGTCCTTCCACAGGTGGTACGGCTCAATGCCGAACAGCACATCGACATAGGGCAGGCACTGGGTGCAGTAGTCGCGGGCCTCCTCCCAGCTCCAGAGCGTGGAGCGGAAGTTGCCGTCAAAGCTGACGGTCAGGCCCTTCTCCTTGGCGGTGCGCAGGCAGCGCAGGATGAAATCCGCACAATTTTTGTTCAGTGCCGGGGTGATGCCGGACAGGTGCAGCCAGTCAAAGCCGTCGAACAGCTCGTCCAGATCGACCTTCGTCAGGTCATATTCGGTCAGGGCGCTGTGCATACGGTCATAAATGACCTTGCTGGGGCGGATGCCGTAGCCGGTCTCCAGATAGTAGGTGCCCAAACGGTGGCTGGGGGTCTCCTCTTTGGTGGAGAGGATCATCGGCGTGCAGTGTACGTCGTTGCAGCGCAGCCAGCGCACAGCGCTTTTGCCCAGAGAGTTGTTGGGCACGACGCTGAAGAAGGTGGAATCCACGCCGAGGTTCGCCAGCGCCAGCGCGATGTTGGCCTCGCTGCCGCCGTAGCTGGCCTCAAAGGAGGAGGCCATGCGGATCTTCTCATAGTTCGGCGGGGTCAGACGCAGCATCACCTCGCCGATGGTGATGAATTTCTGCGGGCTGTCGTTGCCCATCAGGATCGGATTGCTGTGTTCCATTTGGAATTCCTCCTGTTTTTGCCATATTTCGTTAGTTTATATTGTACGACATAAGGGGCAGATTTGCAAGCTGAAAAGCGCAAAATTTGTGCGGTTAGTTTTTTAACGAGGGATGTAAGCGGCGGCGTCCCCGACGCCCCGCGAAGAAAGCCTCCCTTGTCAAAGGGAGGTGCCGAGCGCAAGCGAGGCGGAGGGATTCCTGGCCGTCTGCGGGTGTAACGGGCAATCAGGCAAGGCCCGTCGGAATCCCCCAGTCCGCTGACGCGGCCAGCCCTTCGGGCCCGGGCCCCTCTGTCGCTCCGCGACATCTCCCCACACTGTGGGGAGTCACCCTTTGACAAGGGAGCCTTTTTTTGCGCGGGCGAAGCCCGGAAGGGTTCAGCCCGTTGACGGGCAGCACAGCAATGCCGCGGGACGGGCATGCCCGGCCCCTACAGGGCGGTGATTTAAAGCAGGGGCCACCCGGAACCCGGCATCCGCCGGAAATTACATTTCTTTCTCAAACTTATCGATCTTCCCGACCTTGCCGATGACCGCGACGGTGTCCCCCTCTTTAAAGGTATAATCGGCGGAGAACTCCACGTTCGTCTGCTGGCCGTGCTCGACGGCGATGATGTTGATGCCGTAGGCCTTGCGCAGATCCAGCGTCCGCACACTCTTGCCCAGCATCCTGCCGCCCACCGTGATGCGCCGCACCTCGACGCCGTCGCCGAGGGCGATGTAGTCCAGCAGATTGCCCGAGATCAGCCGCTTGCCGATGCGCACGGCCATGTCGGCCTCCGGGTAGACGACCTCGGCCCCGAGACGCTTGAGCACCTCGCCGTGCACCTCACTGGCGGCCTTGGAGATGACGTGCGGCACGCCCAGCTTTGTGACGAGCATCGTCGTCAGGATACTGATGTCGATCTGCTCACCGATGCAGATCGTGACCGTGCCGCAGTTCTGCATGCCGGTCTCCTCCAAAGAGGTCTCGTTCAGCTCGTCGATGACAAACGCATAATCGGTGTAGCCGCGCACGGCCTTGACCTTTGCCTCGTCCTTGTCCACGGCAATGACCTCCTTGCCGGCGGCGGCCAGCGTCTTGACCAGCGCCGTGCCGAACCGGCCTAACCCGATTACGCCGTAGCTCTCGGCGGCATTTTTCTTTTTGTCAAACATACGTGTACCTTACCCAATCGTAATATTTTCCTCGGTATACTGCGCACTCGGAGCGGGGCGCTCCACCCAGAGGGAGAGCAGCGTCACCGCGCCCACGCGGCCAATGAACATTGTCAGGATCAGAACCACCCGGCTGGCAGGGCATAACTCCGCCGTGATGCCGGTGGAAAGCCCCGCCGTGCTGTAGGCCGAGATCTGCTCAAACAGCAGGCGGCCAAAATCGAGCTGCGGCTCCAGCACGCAGAGCGCAAACGTGCCGCAGCCCACGACCATCAGCCCCATCAGCATGATGGTCGCGGCCTTGGACAGCGAGCCGTCCGGCAGACGCCGGTGGAACCCGCCGAGCCGCCGCTTGGAGAAGATGGACCGCACCTGCTGCATCAGCACAAAAAACGTTGTGGTCTTGATGCCGCCGCCCGTCGAGCCCGGCGATGCGCCGATGAACATTAAAATCATGATGACCAGCAGACCCGCGTTGCTCATGCTGCCTAAATCCACGCTGGAAAAGCCCGCCGTGCGGGCCGTCATGCTCTGGAAAAGCGCCGCCAGCCAGCCCATGTGGTCGGTCAGCTGCAAAAGCACCGCGCCGCCCACCAGCAGCACCGCTGTGGTGGAGAGCACGACCTTGGTGTGGAACGTCATTCTGTGGAACTGCCCGCGGCAGCGCCCCACGTCCAGAATGACCATGAAGCCGATGCCGCCCACAATGACGAGCGCATCGGTGACGAGGTTCAGCAGCAGATCGTTCTGATAGGGGATCAGGCTCTGCCCGCCGCCCAGTGCGTCAAAGCCCGCGTTGTTGAAGGCGGCGATCGAGTGGAAAATGCTCAGCCACACCGCCTGCAGCGGCATGTGATCGCGAGCAAACGAGGGAAAGCTGAGCGCCGCACCGGCGACCTCGCAGATCAGGGTCACCAGCAGGATGGCCCGCACAAGGCGCACCATGCCCTCCAGGCTCTCGACGTTCAGCGCCTCCCGCACAAGGGAGCGGCCCTTTAAGCTGATGCGCCGCCCGGCGACCAGCGCCAGCCCCATGCCGATGGACGCGACGCCCAGACCGCCGATCTGTATCAAAATCGCAATGACAGCCTGCCCGAACAGGCTGAACGTGTCGCCGGTGTCCACCACGACCAGCCCGGTCACACAGACGGCGCTCGTTGCGGTAAACAGCGCGTCCAGCGGGCCGACGTGTGCGCCGGGGTGTACGGCAAACGGCAGCATCAGCAGCGCCGCGCCCAGCAAAATCAGCAGCGCAAAGCCCACGGCGATGATGCGCGCCGGGGGCTGATTTTTCAAAAATCTGGCAATGGCATTGTGTATGGCGCTGCGTAGCTGCTGCATGGCCGCCCTCCGATAAGCAAATCCGATAAGCAAATATAAAAGCAGCGGGCCCTCCGATTGCTGGAAAAGCCCGCACAGTCCCGCGGAAAAACGGGCCGTTACCCCCACTATAACATGAATGCCGCACAGCGTCAAGGCGCTTTTTTGCCCTGCATACCTTGCGCTTTGCGCCCAAATGCGGTATAGTTTAAATAACTAGAAACCTGAATCAGGAGAAACCGAATGAAACAACAAACAAAGGGCGGGGCTTTGCACAGGCTTTGGCAGGCGCTGCCGTGGCTCTGGATGGCGGCGGCGTATCTGTTTGACCTGTGGTACCAGCTTGTGCCCGGAAAATGGATCGTCGATTCCGACCTCGCGTCGGAGATGATCCTCTCCGACCTGCTCAACAAAGAGGGCAGCATCATCAGCCACAACTGGTTCTACTCCACGGAATTGAAGGTCGTCAACCTGCAATGGTTCTACCGGCTGGGGCTGCTGCTTTTCCCGGATGACTGGCATCTGGCGCGCGCGTTCGGCATGGCCGTCACGCTGGCACTGTACGCGGCGTGTATGCTGTTCTTTGTCAAATGCGCCAGGCTCGGGCGGCCCGGCCTCTGGATGGTGGGCACGCTGCTGTGGCCGTTCGGCCAGCACTATCTGGTCTACGCCATCTACGGCGGGTACTACCTCGTCTATACCTTCTTTTATATGCTTGTGCTGGCGCTGGTGCTGCGCAGCCTCGACGCCGACAAAAAGCACTGCGCACTGCAATGGCTCGCAGCCTGCATCGTTACGGCCATCGCGGGCATGAACGGCGTCAAGCAGCTTATGGTGTTCCACGCGCCGCTCTGCATTGCCGCGGCGATCCTGCTGGTGCTTGCACTGCACGACAGCGGCACGTCCGACTGGAAAACGGCCCTGCAGCACTGCCGCCGTCAGGTGCGGCTGTTTGCGGCGTCGCTTGTCACGGCGGTGGCCGGCGCGGCGGGGTATTTCATCAGCAACAGCGTCATGTCGCGGCTGTATGATTTCAAGTCCTACAGCTTCATCGTCTGGGACCGCGACGAGAACTGGTTCACGCTGGACCGCATTCTGATGGATTTCTTCCATGAGTTCGGCTACCAGAACGGCTCCGGCATCTTCCACTTCGGCGGCATTGCGGCGGGCATCGGTCTGCTGCTGGGCGGGTGGATGTTCTTCTGCATCGTGCGGCTGCTGCTGCGGCTGAAAAAGCTGGAGACGAACGACCAGCTGCTTGTGCTGCTGCTCGTCGCCATGCTGGCGGTCTGCGGTATCTCCTACACCTACTTCCACGAGTATTACCTCTATTTCTGGCTCATGAACATGCCGGTGGCCGTTGCGGTCATGGCGGTGGAGCTGAAAACCGAGGACTTCCGTCTGCCCGGTGCGCGGCAGCTGCTGGGTGTGGTGCTGGCAGGCTGCTTCACGGTCTGCGCCGTCAACACCGTCCGGCAGGAGATCGAAAACCCGTATCTCGCCCACAAGGGGCTGGACGCCGCCGCCGACTGGCTGGTGGACAACGGCTACACCGAAGGCTACGCCACGTTCTGGAACGGCAACGCCATGACGGAGCTGACGAACGGAAAATTGGACGTCTGGACGCTGCAATCGCTGGATGAGGACTACGTCCCCAACTGGCTGCAGCGCAAGGACCACCTGACCACCGACCCGCAGCACCCGTTCCTGCTCATCGACACAGAGACCGACGGCCCGGCGGAGAACGCGGGCCTTGTGCAGAACGGCGAATGCACCGAGGTCTACAACGACGGACGGTTCGTCATCTATGACTTCGCCGGCGCGGACGCCGTGCATGCGGCGGCGAAGTGACCCCCCCTTGGCCCCCTCTGGGAGGGGGCTCCCGCCGCAGCGGGTGGGGGAGAGAACCTTGCGGCGACCCGAAATATTTCGGGTCATGGCAAGGCTCTCTCCCTCCGGCCCTGCGGGGCCACCTCCCTCGCAGAGGGAGGCAAGAAGACTAAACAAATCCAACCCCATTACATATATAAATATAAGGAGTGTTCTTATGCGTTACTGCAAAAAATGTACGATGCCCGACACCCGGCCCGGGATCACCTTCGACGCGGAGGGCGTGTGCAGCGCCTGCCGCCACTACGAGAGCCGCAAAAATGTGGACTGGGATGCCCGCTTCAAGGAGTTCGAGGCCTACTGCGACAAGTACCGCGGCATGAACGGCCCCGGCGGCTATGACTGTGCTGTCGCCGTCTCCGGCGGCAAGGACAGCCACTTCCAGGTCTGGATGCTGAAAGAGGTCATGCACATGAACCCCATCCTGTTCAGCGTCGAGGATAACTTCCCCATGACGCAGGCGGGTATCCACAACCTCAAGAACATCAGCGAGGAGTTCGGCTGCACGATCATCTCCTGCAAGCCCAACATCAAGGTGCAAAAGACGCTGATGCGCAAATTCTTTGAGAAGTACGGCAAGCCGACCTGGTACGTGGACCGCCTGATCTACACCTTCCCGCTGCACATGGCCGCCAAGTTCAACACTCCGATGCTCTGCTACGGCGAGAACGTCAGCTTTGAGTACGGCGGCAACGCCGATAAGGAGACCTACTCCGCCATGGGCCAGATCGAGAACGGTGTCGCCGTCGGTATGCCGATGGAGGAACTGCTGGGCGACGGCGTGACCGAGAAAGACCTCTCTCTGACGCTGGCCCCCAGCGCCGAGGAGCGCGCCAAGCTCGACCCGTTCTACATGAGCTACTTTGTGCCCTGGAACAGCTACAAGAACTACCAGATCGCCAAGGCCCACGGCTTCCACGACCTGACCCACGAGTGGGACCGCACCCACCACGCCGAGAACTTTGACCAGATCGACTCCCGCGCCTATCTGGTGCACAGCTGGCTCAAGTATCCCAAGTTCGGCCACGCTGCCGCCACCGACTACACGGCCCGCTACATCCGCTACGGCATGATGACCCGCGAGGAGGCTATCCCCATCATCAAGGAGCGCGACGGCAAGCTCGACCCGCTCTGCGTGCGTGACTTCTGCGAGTTCTGCGGCTACACCGAGACCGAGTTCTGGGCCATTCTGGACAAGTTCTACAACCGCGACCTGTTCGAGAAGAACGAGTATGGCGAGTGGCAGCTCAAGCACCCCATCTGGGAGGAAAACAAGTAATGGTACGTCATGTTATTTTGTGGAAATTAAAGGAGATGCCCGACGCCGAAAAGGCCGCCGTCAAGGCCGGCATCAAGGAAAGGCTGGAGGGTCTGGCCGGTAAGATCCCCGGCCTGCTGGATGTCCGCGTCTACACCGACGCCCTGCCCAGCTCTGCCAACGCTGACCTGATGCTGGACACGACCTTCACCGACGCCGCCGCGCTCAAAGGCTACTCCACCCACCCCGCCCACGTCGCCGTGGCGGACGGCAAGGTAAGACCGTACACCGCGGTAAGGACGTGCTTGGATTTTAACGTGTAACCGTACAGAAGGAGACTTTTTCGGATGCTTTTTTCCAGCGCGACCTTTTTGTTTGCATTTCTGCCGGCAGTCACACTGCTCTATTATATAATCCCTGCGCGGTTCCGTACTGCCCGAAATATGCTGTTGACGCTGGTGAGCATCCTCTTCTACGCTTGGGGGGAGCCGCGCTTTGTTGTGGTTATGCTGGCCATGATCGCCGTGAACTGGGCGTTGGCTCTGCTGGCCGAGGCACAGGGTGACAAGTACCGCAGAATGGTACTTGTCACAGCGGTGGCGGTAAACATTGGTTTGCTGTTTGTCTTTAAGTATCTGACATTTGTGCTGGAAAATACAAACTGTTTTCTGGGCCTGTCCATTCAGGTGCCGAGCATTACGCTACCCATTGGCATTTCGTTTTTTACCTTTCAAGCAATGTCTTATGTGATAGATGTCTGCCGCGGGGATGGCAAGGCGCAAAGAAATATCTTGAATGTGATGCTCTATATTGCGTTTTTTCCGCAGCTGATTGCAGGGCCAATCGTGCGCTACTCGGATTTTGCAGACCAAATCAACTGCCGAACGGAAAGCTTTGATGGTTGGAGTGGTGGCTGCTGCCGTTTTGCCTTGGGCCTTGGGAAAAAGGTGATTCTCTCCAATAATCTTGCCTATGTGGCGGATGCGGCATTTTCCTCCATTGGGAATATGTCGGTCTTGTTGGCTTGGCTGGGGGCGATTGCATACACATTACAGATTTATTTTGATTTTTCCGGTTATTCTGATATGGCCATTGGCCTGGGGCGGATGTTCGGGTTTCGCATCCGGGAGAATTTCAACTACCCGTATATTAGCCGCTCTGTATCAGAATTCTGGCGGCGCTGGCATATCTCTCTGGGCAGTTGGTTCCGCGATTACTTGTACATCCCTTTGGGTGGCAGCCGTGTGAAAAGCCGTGGACGGCTTATTTTCAACTTGTTTGTGGTGTGGTTTTCTACTGGCCTTTGGCATGGTGCCAATTGGACATTCATTGCTTGGGGTCTGATGTATTTTGTGCTGCTCTGTGTTGAAAAGCTCACAGGTTTTGAAAAGTGCTCTGTGCCGCTATGGCTGGCATGGATATACACGATGCTGTTTGTTGTTCTTGGATGGGTGCTTTTCAGAGCGGAAAACCTTACTGGCGCAGTAAAGTATGTGCTGGCCATGTTTGGCATTGGCGCATCTGGCTTGCTGGACGCCAAGGCGGCGTACTATATGGCAGAATATAAACTGTTCTTCCTGTTGGCGATTGCAGCCTCGCTGCCGATTGCAGGTTGGTTGGGTAAGGCCAAGGAACATCTGGATGGTGCGATTAGCGTGCTATACCCGGTTTGGATCATTGGGGTGTATGCGGTGGCGGTTTCATTTATTGTAAAGGGTGGTTACAATCCTTTTATTTACTTCAACTTCTGACAAGGAGATTTTTGTATGGGAACCCGGAAATCTGCGCGGCTGGCGGCTGTCTGTATTAGTGCAGCTACATTTGTGGCGGCTGTTCCCGTGCTGTGTGCCGAGCTTCAACAGGTGGGCAGCCAAGAAGCCGCAGACATGGAAGATGCCTTTGAAACAACAGCACAGCAGACAATTCCGGGTTACCACAATGTAATTGAGCTGAATACGCTGTTCCAGATGGCACTAGGCAAAAATGTCATTGAGGACGCTGCCGATGACAAGGTCGTCCGGCTAAAAAATGGAATGTTGACATTTGTCTGCGATCCAGCCGATGTAACAGACTCAATAAATGGTATTCTGAACCTGAAAAAAGTCTGTGACGAAAATGATACACAGTTGCTTTACATTCAAGCGCCGCAAAAAATCAGCAAGTTTGACCCGGAACTTCCCGCCGGTGTACAGGATTATGGCAATGAAATTGCCGATAGTTTTTTGCAGGGTATAGACGGAAAAATTCCCTATATTGACCTACGCGAGAAAATCTATGATGCTGGAATCAACCAGTATGACTTGTTTTTCAAAACAGATCACCACTGGACCCCGGAGGGGGCGTTCTGGTGCTGGGGCAAGGTAGCGCAAACATTGAAAAGCGACTATGGCTTTGCCTTTGATGACAAGATCACAAACATGGACAGCTACACGGTAAAGACATACCCGGATTGGTTTCTGGGCAGTCAGGGCAAGCGTGTCGGTACTGTATATGCGGGTGTGGATGATTTCTCCGTCATCACGCCGAATTATGAAACGAATTTTGATTTCACGGTTCCCGATAAGGACATCGAACGCCACGGCAGCTATGCGGACACCCTGCTCGTCAAGGACGCCTACGAGACAAAGGATTATTACAACGGTAACCCGTATGCTGCATACATCGGCGGGGACTACGCGCTGAACCATATCGTGAACAAGCTGGCTCCGAACGACAAGAAGGTCCTGCTTGTGCGGGATAGCTTTGCATGTGCATTCACGCCGTTCCTGGCGCAGTCCTGCGCGCAGCTAGACACGATCGATATGCGGGCGTTCCAAGGGACGATTGCCCAGTATATTGTGGAATCAAAACCGGATATTGTACTGTTTCTGTATAATACCTCGGCCCTGCCCGGTGCAGCAAACTTTCAGTAAAGAACGATAGGAAAAAATCCGAGGGAGACAATACTATGGCAACTACCCTTATCCACAACGGCCTCATCCATGATGCTGTCCACTGCGAGGCCTATGTCGCGGATATTCTGCTGGCCGACGGTAAAATTGCCGCTATCGGCGGCGGGCTGACTGCCCCGGCGGACGCTGCTGTGTTTGACGCCGATGGGTTGGAGGTTTATCCCGGCTTTGTGGACGCCCACACCCATATCGGTCTCGACGGCTACGGCATCGGGTACGAGGGCTGCGACTACAACGAGATGAACGACATCTGGACGCCGCAGCTGCGCGCCATCGACGGCATCAACCCGCGCGACCCCTCGCTGGCCGACGCGCGTAAGGCGGGTGTGACCTGCGTCTGCACCGGCCCGGGCAGTGCCAACGTGCTGGGCGGCACCTTCCTGGCGATGAAAACCGTCGGTGAGCGCGTGGACAACATGATCGTCCGCGACCCTGTCGCCATGAAGTGCGCCTTTGGCGAGAATCCCAAGCGCTGCTACCGTGACAAGTGCGACTCCACCCGCATGTCCACGGCGGCGTTCCTGCGCGGTGCACTGATGCAGGCCAGGGACTACGGCGCACGCAAGCAGGCGGCCAACGGTGACGTGACCAAAATGCCCGCCTACAACCAGAAGCTCGAGGCCCTGCTGCCGGTGCTGGCGCGGGAGATTCCCTTAAAGGCCCACGCCCACCAGGCCAACGACATCTTTACGGCGCTGCGCATTGCGCGGGAGTTCGATCTGCGCCTGACGCTGGAGCATGTGACCGAGGGGCATCTCATTGCGGACGAGCTGGCAAAAGAAAAGGACGTGCCGATGGCTGTCGGCCCGAGCCTGACGTTTGCCAGCAAGTTTGAGCTGCAGAACAAATCCTGGAAAACCCCCGGCGTGCTGGCCAACGCGGGCTGCCACGTGTCCATCATCACCGACAACTCGGTCATTCCGCAGCAGTATCTGCCGCTCTGCGCAGGCATGGCGGTCAAGGCCGGCATGGACCCGTTCGACGCGCTGAAGGCCATCACCATCAACCCGGCGGAGCATATTGGCGTAGCCGACCGCGTCGGCTCGCTGGAGGTGGGCAAGGACGCGGACGTCGTCATCACGAACGGCTGCCCCTTCGAGGTCATGACCGAGGTGAAGGCAGTTTTTATTGACGGGGCGCGTATCGCGGAGTAATTGCGTACAGTGCGGCATCTTTAAGCAAGCCGTACCAACTCTGCAGAAACCTCCCCGGCGTTGGCTATTAAATAGCGGCACATCTCCGTCCGCCATCGCCCAAAGGCCAGCAATTCCTCATCCCCGGTCTGTAAATACTGTTTGTACCCATAAGTGCTGCTCAAAAGCTGGCCTAAATACAGATACGGCATATACCGCAGGTCGTCCATGCTCACTTCGGCGTACCTGCGGTATTCGTTTGTGTAGGCGGCCAGTCGTGCCGCATTGAATGTGCAGTCCATGTAGCTGTATGACCGTATCAGTTCCCACGCAATCGGTACTTCTCCGGCGTTGACAAAATCCAGCACGGCCTTGATCTCTGACCCGTCATACAGCAGCTGCATTACGCTGTAATCGCCGTGAGAGCGTTTGAGGGTCAGGGCGTTTGTGTTCACAAATGCACCCGCATCAGACACACGGGCAATCATTACAAGGCGGTCCTGCAAGTCGCGGCAGATCTCTGCTCCGTGTACGGCATCGGCGTGGGCTGCTGCCATCAAGTCCGCGTAGGCGGCTTTGGCCTGCAGCAGCCGCGCTGCGCTGCCGTATCTAGAAATCTCACAGGGTAACAGATCATCGTAGGGGTAGTGCTCTAAGGCATTTACAATTTGCGCCAGCAGTCTGGCGGAGTCGAGCAGCTCCCTTTTGGAACAGCAGCCCTTTTCCCGTGTTTGCCCGGGAATAAATGCCTGCAGAATGGCGATGCGGCCGTTCTGCATAAAGTAGAAGTCTCCGTTTCGGCAGGAAATGTACTCGGGCACAGAAATCCCGTTCTGGCGCAGAAAATCTGTGACATGTACCTCCCGCAAAATGCTGTCCGCGCGGAACTTGGGTTGAAACACCTTTAAAATGAAGGCTGCCTCGCTGCCGTACAGCTTAAAAAGCGCTGCACTGCCTCGGTCAATGCGCTCCACTGCCCGCACGGCAAGGCCGTAGTGCTGCCGGACGGCGGCACAAATTTCAGGGTCGGTCATGAAGGACACCTCGCTTTCTGTAAATGGACGGTGGAAGGCTCAGTCCGGTACCCTGCAAAGGCAGGGGGTTTTTAAACAGTATACCACATCTTCCCCTGTTTGCGTACAAAATTCCCACCGTATGCTTGCATTCCGCATAAAACTGTGCTATAATACCCCCATACGGCAAAGGCGCCGTCTGATAGCATTGCTATCGGACGGCGCCTTTTCATTTTGATACAGAGCCGATTGGAGTGTAAAGAATATGGAAAAGATTCCCCGCCATGTGGACATTGATTACAGCAAATACGCCCCCGATATCCCAGAGGACCAACGGGAGGCCTACTACGGCCTGCCCAAGCACGTACAGTTCTGCAAGGAATGTGTCATGAGCAACCAGAAGCCCAACTCCTGCTATGAGTTTGAGCATACGATCAACTCCATCAAGAAAACGATGGTCATTCAGGAGGACGGCGTCTGTGATGCCTGCCATGCCTGCCACAACAAGGCCAACGGTCATATCGACTGGGCCCTGCGCGAGAAGGAGCTGCGCGAGCTCTGCGACCAGTACCGCAAGAACGACGGCAGCTATGACTGCCTTGTGCCCGGCTCCGGCGGCAAGGACAGCTTCTACGCCGCGCACCTGCTGAAATACAAGTACGGTATGCACCCGCTGACCGTCACCTGGGCCCCCCACATCTACACGCCCTGGGGCTGGGAGAACATGCAGGCGTGGATCCACGCGGGCTTTGACAACTACCTGTGCACCCCCAACGGCATGACCCACCGCCTGCTGACCCGCCTTGCGACGGAGAACCTGTTCCACCCGTTCCAGCCGTTCATTCTGGGCCAGAAGCAGCTGGCGCCCAAGATGGCCGCGAAGTTCGGCATCCCGCTGGTGTTCTACGGCGAGAACGAGGCCGAGTTCGGCAACCCGATTGCCGACAACAACTCCGCCCTGCGCGACGAACATTTCTTTGCGGTCAACGACTACGACCATATTTATCTGGGCGGTGTCAGCCTGCGCCAGCTGGAGGAGGACTACAAAGTGGACAAGGCCGATTTGGCCATCTACCTGCCGTCCGAGACCTCCAACCTTGAGAAAAACCACATTCAGGTGCGGTATCTGGGCTATTACGAGAAGTGGCATCCGCAGGGCGCGTACTACTACAGCGTCGAGCACGGTGGCTTCCGCCCCGCGCCGGAGCGCACCCAGGGCACCTACTCCAAGTACAACTCCATCGATGACAAGATCGACGACTTCTTCTACTACACGACCTACATCAAGTACGGCATTGGCCGCACGACCTACGACGCCGCGCAGGAGATCCGCAACGAGGAGATCACGCTGGACGAGGGCAAGGCGCTCTGCAAGAAGTTTGACGGCGAGTACCCGGACCGTTTTGAAAAGGAAATCTTCAAATATCTGTCGCTGGACCGCCAGCACTTCCCCTGGGCCAGCCAGCTGTTTGAGCAGCCCAGGATGGACCGTGACTACTTTATGGACCTGGCGGACCGCTTCCGCAGCCCCCACATCTGGAAGTGGGAGGACAATATGTGGAAGCTCCGCCACACCCCCTACGAGGGCGACAGCGAGGTACTGTGGGGCGACCCGAGGGGAACGCACCACGAAATTTGAGCGAAAAGGCTTCCCCCTTGGGGGAAGCTGTCCGCGAAGCGGACTGATGAGGGGTGGACTTTCCGCGGCAACCCGTTTGCGGGCAATCGTGGCATACGCGCCCCTCAGCCGGCCTTGCTTCGCGCGGCCACCTTCCCCCACAGGGGAAGGTTTTAGAAAGGTTCAGCTATGAGCAAAAAAATACGACTTATCGCAAGATTGGACGTCAAGGACACCAACCTTGTCAAGGGGATCCAGCTCGAGGGACTGCGCAAGCTGGGCGACCCGAATGCGTTTGCCAAAGAATATTATGAGGCCGGGATAGACGAGCTGCTCTATATCGACATCGTCGCCAGCCTGTACAACCGCAACAATTTAAGCGATATTGTGCGCAAAACAGTCGATGATGTGTATATTCCCGTCTGCGTGGGCGGCGGGCTGCGCAGCGTCGAGGATGTGCGCCACATCCTGTCGATGGGTGCGGACAAGGCGGCCATCAACACGGCGGCCATCAAGCGCCCCGAGCTTATCACCGAGGTGGCCGAGGCGTTCGGCAGCCAGTGCATGGTGCTGTCGATTCAGGCCAAGCGCAGCCGCACCTGGCCCGGCAAGTGGGAAGCCTACTACGACAATGGCCGCGCCCACTCCGGCTATGACGTCGTCGAGTGGGCCAAGCGCGGCGTGGCGCTGGGCGCGGGCGAAATTCTGCTGACCAGCGTTGACAACGAGGGGTTACAGCAGGGTATGGACCTTGAATTGATCGAGGCCGTGACGAAAGCCGTGAACGTGCCGGTCATCTGCGGCGGCGGTGTCGGCTGCGGCGACGACATTGTGGACGCCGCCAACGCGGGCGCGGACGCCGTGGCCTGTGCCGCTGTGCTGCATTACAAAAAAGAAACCGTGACGGAGCTGAAAGGGGACATCCGCGCGGGCGGGGTGGAGGTGCGCCGGGTATGAAGGTAACAGTGATTGACTACGGCCTGTCCAACCTGTTGAGCGTCCGCCATGCGTTTGCCCACTTTGGGGCCGAAACGCTGCTGACCAGTGACCCGGCGGACGTTTTGGCCGCGGAAAAGCTGGTGCTGCCGGGCGTCGGCGCGTTCAAGGACGGCATGGACGGTCTGGCACGGCTGGGGCTGATCGAGCCGATCCGCCAGAAGGCCGCCGCCGGTACGCCGCTGCTGGGCATCTGCTTAGGAATGCAGATGCTGTTTGACGAGTCGGAGGAGTTCGGCCTGCACAAGGGCCTTGGGCTTATTCCGGGCCGTGTGGTAAAGATCCCCGACACGGATGTGGACGGCCATCCGCAGAAGGTGCCGCACATCAGCTGGGATCCGCTCTACCCCGGCGGCGGGCGCACGGATTTTTCCGGCACGGCGCTGGCCGCGCTCAAGCCCGGCGAGGAGTGCTATTTTATCCACAGCTACGAGGCCAAGCCCGTCCGCGATGAGGACCGCCTGGCCGACACCGTCTACGGCGGGCGCGAGATCTGCGCCGCCGCCAGCCACGGCAGCGTCCTCGGCTGCCAGTTCCACCCGGAAAAATCCGGGGCGGTCGGGCTGAAAATTATTGAGGAATTTTTGAAATGACCGAGCGGTAGGGGCCGGACATGTCCGGCCCGGGGCTTTGCCATAAAAGCCTGCTTGCCGTACAGTTACGGGCCGGGCATGCCCGGCCCCTACATAGCAATTATTTACAACGCCCTGTGCGATTCCGCACAGGGCGTTGCTTTTTCCCCCGCAATAGGCTATAATGTACCTTGTATAAATGTGCAAAGGGGAATTGCTATGTCCTGTGACTTGCTCGTCGGCTCCACCGGGTTTGTGGGGGGCAACTTGCTGGCCAAACATACCTTCGCCGCGGAATGCCACAGCAGTGACATAACCGCACAGTACGGCACCCGCCCGGACCTCTGTGTCTACGCGGGCGTGCCGGCGGCCATGTTCCTGGCCAACGCCGACCCGGAGGCCGACCTTGCCGTCATGCGCGCCGCGCGGGAGAATATCCGCCAAATCGCGCCCAAAAGACTTGTCCTGATTTCCAGCATTGCCGTGCTGGCAGACAGCCGCGGCGTCTATGAGGACAGCCCCGCGCAGGACACTGAAGGTCTGCCCGCTTACGGCAAAAACCGTCTGCAATTGGAGCGCTGGGTGCGCGAGGACTTCCCCGACGCGCTCATTGTGCGCCTGCCCGCACTGTACGGCGCCGGCATCAGGAAAAACTTCCTCTTTGACCTGCACACCATCACCCCGGCCATGCTCAGGCCGGAAAAATACAGCGAGCTGGCGGCAAAATCGCCGCTTGTCAAATCAGCCTACACGCTGGCGGACAACGGCTTTTACAAATTGAACGGTACCGCCGACCCGGCAGCGCTGCGCGCCTTTTTTGCAGCCAACGACTTCAACGCCCTGGCTTTCACCGATGCCCGCAGCCGCTACCAGTTCTATAATTTAGGCCGTCTCTGGTCGGATATGGAGGCTGCCCGCGCCGCTGATGTAAAGCTGCTGCACCTTTGCACGCCGCCGGTCTCCGCCGCCGAGGTCTACACCGCCGTGACCGGCAAAGCGGACTGGCACAATGAACTGCCCAAGCCCCCGTTTGACTACGACCTGCGCAGCCGCCACGCGGCGCTTTTGGGCGGCAGCGGCGATTACCTTTGCACAAAACAGCAGGAATTAGATGATATTACGCGCTTTATGCGCAGTTGGAGGGATTGACCCATGCCGAGCTATCAGCTTGCCATCTCGAACATTGCATGGCAGAAGGACGATGACGAAACCGTATACGCGGCCATGCAGCAGGCGGGCTTCACCGGCCTGGAGCTGGCCCCGACCCGCATTTTCTCCGAAGCACCGTATGAAAACCTGACGAGTGCGCTGCTGTTCGGCGGCTACCTCAAAAACCGCTGGGGCTTCTCGGTGCCCAGTCTGCAAAGCATCTGGTACGGCCAGAAGGGCAATATCTTTGACCCTGCCGACACCGAGCACCTGCTGGACTATACGGCGCAGGCGTTCCAGTTTGCCCACAGCCTGAACTGCCCGTCGCTGGTGTTCGGCTGCCCGAAGAACCGTATGCGCCCGCTGGGGGCCAACGATGCCGCCGCCGAGGCGTTCTTCATGCAGGCGGGCAACCTAGCCGCGCGGTACGGCGTGCATCTGGCGCTGGAGGCCAACCCGCCGATGTACACGAACTACCTGAACGGCACCGCCGACGCCTTTGCGCTCGTCAAGCGGCTGGACAACCCCGGCTTGTCGGTCAATTTGGACCTGTCCACCGTGCTGGCGCAGGGAGAGCACTTGCAGAGCTTCATCGATGATATGCAGTATGTCAGCCATGTCCACATCAGTGAGCCGGGTCTGGTCCCGATTGAGCGCCGCCCCGAGCACAAGGAGCTGGCGCTGCTGCTGGGGGCTGTCGGCTACCGCGGCTTCGTCTCCGTCGAGATGGCCCACACCGACGTGGATACGATCCGCCGCACGATGGACTATATCGCGGAGGTGTTCGCATGATCGAGTATGAGCGTACAAACTTGAACGGCGTGCCCGACTACACGGCTGTGGAGTTTGAGGGCCGCCGCCATGACTACTGCCTGCTGATCCCTGTCATCAACGAGGGCGCGCGCATCCTGACCGAGCTGGGCCGCGCCCAGAAGGCGGGCATCGACCAGCTCTGCGACATCGTCATCTGCGACGGCGGCTCCACCGACGGCAGCATGAAGCGGGAGACGCTGGCGCTCTACCACGTCAACACGCTGCTGACGAAAACCGGCCCCGGCAGGCAGGGCGCCCAGCTGCGCATGGGCATGTATTTTGCGCTGGACCGCAATTATAAAGGCATCCTGACCATCGACGGCAACAACAAGGACTCCATCGAGGACGTGCCCGAGTTTATCGCAAAACTGCAGGAGGGCTATGACCTCGTGCAGGGCAGCCGGTTTATCCGCGGCGGCCACGCCATCAACACGCCGCCGGTGCGCTATGCCGCCGTGCGGCTCATCCACGCGCCGCTCGTCAGCCTGGGGGCGCACCAGTGGTTCACCGATACGACCAACGCCTACCGCGCCTACAGCCGCGAGTACCTGACCCACCCGGATGTCCGCCCGCTGCGCGATGTCTTTGGCGGGTATGAGCTGCTGGCGTATTTAAGCATCCGTGCGACGCAGCTGGGCCTGAAGGCCTGCGAGGTCCCCGTGACCCGCGCCTACCCGGCCACCGGCAAGACGCCGACGAAGATCAGCGGCTTCAAGGGCAATAGCGACCTGATGAAGGTCCTGCTGAATGCGCTGGCCGGGAAGTATAACCCGTGACCGCCGCGAAAGGACATAGTATGAAGAAAAACGCAAAACCGCAGCTGCTCCGGCGGCTCTATGTGCTGCTCTGCCTTGCCTTACTGCTGGCTGGCGCGGCGCTGAACCTGCCGACGAAGCTCTCCAACAACGCCAGCGGCACCGATCACCTTGACTGGTGGAGCAACGACCTGCTGATCGCTGATCTGATGTACAGCCAGAATTATGGCAGTGATACGTGGGAGATCCGCATCGCCTTCCCGCCCAATATCCAGAAGCTGACCGGGCAGGACAACGTCGAGTGGGTGCAGTCCGAAATGTTCCGCAATAATCAGACGTTTGACAAGGACTTTTTCGTGCCCTATTCCAGCAACCTTGTGGCGCAGCGGTATCTATACAAGCTGGCCGACACGGTGCTGCCTGTCTCGAACGGCGTGCTGCTGAAAGCACTGTATCTGATGAACGCGCTGCTGCTCTCACTGGGGGCGCTGCTGTTCCTGCTGTATCTAGAGCGCCACGCCGCGCCCGGCACGGCGCTGTTCGGCGCGGCGGTCATCGGCGTGTTCGGCCTTTTGTACGACGCGATGGCGACGAACCTCTATTGGGTCGGGTGGTCGCTGTTCGCGCCACCGCTGGCGGTGGCACTGCTGCTGGACTGCAGGAAATTTGGCGGCTTCACGACTGAAAAACAGCGCCTGCACGCGGTATTCTGGGCGGTTTTTGCTGGGTGTACCGTCAAGCAGCTCATGTATTTTGAGTTTGTTACCTCGGCTATGATCGCCGCGACCATCCCGGCGTTTGTCTACTTACTGGAAAACCGCCGCAAAATCGCCGATTGGGTGCACTGGTACCTGACGATGATCGGCGGCGCGGTGGCGTCGTTTGTCCTGACCTTCGGGCTGAAGACCGCCATGCTCATCGCCGACCTCGGCGTTGAGGGCGCGTGGAGCGCGACGTTCCAGAACCTGCTCAGCCGCGTGTCCGGCCTCGCAAAGCTGCTGAACATGACCGACCAGATCGGCAACGAGGACACCCGCGAGGCCACGAATGTCGGTGTAGGTGCGGTGCTGCAGCGCGTCGGCGGCAAGGTCGCCTTGCTGTTCAACGCCAGCTTCGGCATTACGATCGCCCAGATCACGGCGGCGTTGCTTGTGCTGACCGTTTTGGCGGTCGTCCTGTACAAGCTGCATTTTGCCACCGGCAAGGCCATTCTCTGGGTGGGCACGGCGTGGTACGCGATGCTCGCGCCGCTGTCGTGGTTTGTCATGGCGAAGGAGCACACCTGGCTGCACAGCACCTTCTGCACGATCAGCTGGTACGTGCCGGGCGCATTCGTCATCGCAGCGGCCTTCACCTGCTGCGTGGCCGACGTTGTAAAAACGGCCAAAGAGCGTAAAAAAGTTTCTGCATAAGGAAAAACTATGACTTACGATAAAATCATCCTCGGCGCGGGGCTGTACGGCCTGTACGCGGCGCAGAAATGCGGCGCGGCAGGCCAGTGCGTCCTTGTGCTGGAGCGCGACCCCGCGCCATTCATGCGCGCGACCTACATCAACCAAGCCCGTGTCCACATGGGCTACCACTACCCGCGCAGCTACTCCACGGCCATCAAGTCCGCGCATTATTTCGAGCGGTTCTGCCGGGATTACGGCTTCTGCCTGCACACCGAGTTCGATCAGGTCTATGCGACGAGTGCGCATTTCTCGTGGACAAACGCGGCCGAATTCCGCCGCTTTTGCGCGGCGGCGGGCATCCGCTGCGACGATGTACCGCCGGAGCGCTACTTTAATAAAGGGCTTTGCGACGGCGCGTTCCTGACGACCGAGTACACCTACGACGCGCAGGTCTTGAAGCGCTGGTTCTTGGAAAAACTGGCCGCGCTGCCGAACGTGGAAATTCTCTACAGCCACAAGCCCGATAAGATCGAAAAAGTCGGCAGTGCGTGGCGGGTCACGGCAGGGGATACCATCGCCGAAGCGCCCTATCTGCTGAACGCGACCTACGCGGGCGTCAACGACATCCACGCGATGCTCGGCCTGCCGCCGTTTGGCATTAAGTACGAAAAATGCGAGATCATTTTGTGCACAGTGGACGAAAGCCTGAAGGGCACCGGCGTCACCGTCATGGATGGGCCGTTTTTCAGCCTGATGCCCTTCGGCCAGACCGGCCTGCACAGCCTGACGAGCGTTACCTTCACCCCCCACGAGACGAGCTACGACAGCGTCGCCACCTTCCCGTGTCAGGCCGAAAGCGAAGGCCGCTGCGCGCCGGGCAGCCTCTACAACTGCAACGAGTGCCCGGCCAAGCCCCAGAGCGCGTGGCCGTACATGAGCCAGCTCGCCCGCAAATACCTGAAAGAAGAGTACGGCTTCGCCTACCACAGCAGCCTGTTCAGCATGAAGCCGATTTTGAAGGCGAGCGAGATCGACGACTCGCGCCCGACGGTCGTCCGCGTGCTGTGCGACGAGCCGAAGCTCGTCAGCGTGCTGAGCGGCAAGATCAACACCGTATATGATCTCGACGAGGTGCTGGAAGTATGAATGTAAAAGAGAAAAACTTTATCTCCGCTGTTGTCTACCTGCACAACGACGGCGCGCGGGCGGTGGAATTCTGCCGCGCGGCGTCCGTCGAGCTGGATGCCAACTTTGCGCAGTATGAGCTGGTCGTTGTCGACGACGCCTGCACCGACGACACGGTGGAACAGCTGCGTGCATGGGGCAGGGAGCAGACCGCCCCGCTGACGATTTTGCGGATGAGCATGTACCACGGCCTTGAAAACGCGATGAACGCCGGGCTGGACGCCGCCATCGGCGACTATGTCTACGAGTTCGACTCCACCGAGCTTTGCTACCCCGCGGAGCTGATTATCAAGGCGTACCAGACGGCATTGCAGGGCAGCGACATCGTCTCGGTCTGCCCGCGCACAGTGCGTGGCGGCAGCAGCCTGTTTTATAAGGTGTTCAACGCCCACTCGCAAAGCGCCTACCGGCTGCGCACCGACGCGTTCCGGTTGGTGACGCGCCGCGCCATCAACCGCGTTCACGCATCCAGCGCGCACCTGCCCTACCGCAAGGCCGCCTACGCGGCGTCCGGCTTGAAAATGACCGATTTGGAATTTGATGGCCGCCTGACCATCAAGAGCAAAGGCCGGTTCAACCTCGCGCTGGACAGTCTGGCGCTGTACACGAACGCAGGCTTCAAGGCCAGCATGACGATCACCCTCTGTATGCTGGTGCTGGCGCTGGCCGAGTTGGTCTACACCCTCGTCGTCTTCGCCACCGGCCACCCGGTCGCAGGCTGGACGACGACGATGTTCGTCATCACGGTAGGCTTTGCCGGACTGTTCGCCGTGCTGACGATCGTAGTAAAATACCTCTCCCTGCTGCTGGAATTGACCTTCAAACAGCAGAAATATTTAGTGGAGAGCATCGAAAAATTGCAAAAATAAAGGAGACTACACCATGCCCACCACCCAAAAACAACAAAATACCGTCCTTCTGCTTCTGCTGGGCGCGGCGCTGGGCGTGGCGAGCTTCTTGATCGTCTACGGCGTGTCACCGCTGGACGTCGGCAACGACCTCTGGATCCGCTACGGCTACGATGAATCCGATGTGCGCCAGCACTACGCGGGCTGGCTTGCCTTCCGCAGCAGCAGCTGGCGGCTCCCGCTGGCGCAGGCCGATTGCATCGGCTACCCGTATGCGGCGGGGGTAAATGTTGCGTTCAGCGACGCCATGCCGATCTTGTCGATTTTCTTCAAGCTGTTCGCCGCGTGGCAGCCCGCCACCTTCCAGTGGTTCGGCCTGTACGAGCTGGCTGTTTTCGCCCTGCAGGGCGCGGCGGCGGCGCTGCTGCTGGGGCTGTTTTTCACGAGCCTGCCCGCCATCGGTGCAGGGACGCTGCTATTCACCTTCTCGCCCGTCATGCTGGAGCGCGCGTTCCGCCATGTCAGCCTGTCGTCCCACTATTTCGTCGTGTTTGCGCTGTATTTTTACCTGCGCGGCCGGCGGGAGGGGCGCTGCTTCAAGGGTGCGTTCTGGCTGCTGGCGGCGGTGTCGGTGGGCATCACGCCGTATTTCCTGCCGATGGTCGCCTTCTTCGCGCTGCTGCTGGCGGTGGAAAACTTCTGGCGCAGCCGCAAACCTTTGCAGCCCGCCCTGCTGCTGGGTGGTACCTGCGCGGCGGGCGTCGGCAACGCCTTGCTGCTGGGCACGCTGGGCAATGGTTATTCGTCGAGCCGCGACGGCTACGGCTTCTACTCGATGAACCTCAACGCAGTGTTAAATCCCGACTCCCTCGGCGGCTACACGTGGTCGCACCTGCTGCCCAAGCGGGCGCAACTTTACGGCCAGTACGACGGCTTCAACTATTTGGGGCTGGGTGTGCTGGCGCTGCTGGTCGTCGTGGTCGTCGTCAGCGCGGTGGCTGCGGTAAAAAGTCCCCACTGCCGCGCCGGGCTGGCGCGCACGCTGTACCGCAACGCGTTTTTGCTCGTCATGCTGGCGCTGCTGACCCTGTTTGCCGCCAGTAATGTGCTCTGCTTTGATGACCACGAGCTGCTGACGATTCCGCTGCCGCAGTTTGTGCTGTCGCTCTGCGGTATCTTCCGCGCCAGCTCCCGGCTGTTCTGGCCGGTGTACTACACGGCGATGCTTGGCGGGCTGGTCTGGCTGCAGCGGGCGCTTGGCCGCTGGCTGCACAAGGAAGCGCTCGTCCCGCTGGCCGTGGCCGCCGTGGCGGCGGTGCAGCTGCTGGATATGACCGGCGTCATCGCCGAAAAGCACGCCTATATGACAGAGACCGCCGCGCGGCAGGATCCGACCCCCGCCGCTCTGGCCGAGCGCATCGGCGATTACGACGTCGTCATGATGGCGACCGACATGAACTACATGCGCAATATCCTGTGCACGGTTCTGAAATATGACGTTAAGACGAACGGTCGCGACACCAACACGGCGACGGCAGCTATGGTCGAGACGGAACTGTGGGCGATCGCCCAGACCGACGCCGTCGACAACGGCACCCTTGACCCGACGATGCTCTACGTCACCCGCGACCCCGAACGCTTCACCAAATGGCAGGAGCTCTACGCCGACCGCGCCGATTTTGTGACGTGGGATCAGCAGGCCGCCGGTACCGAGGAATGGGCGGAGATCGACCTGTTCATGCTGCCGAAACAGTAAGATGAGGAATGACACGATGAAGCATTTTCGCCCGCGGCTGTCCCGCCGCGCTTTCTGGGTGCTCTGCGCCCTGCTGGTCTGCCTGCGTCTGGCGCTGACGGGCTTTCAGCAGGCGTACATCTGGGTGGGCGGTGCGCCGCTGGACGACGAGCTGATGCTCCGCGCGGCCAACCATATCACAGCCGGGCAGTGGCTGGGCGCGTATGATTATCTGACGCTGTCCAAGGCCATGTTCTTCCCGGTGTGGCTGGCACTGCTGCACGCGCTGCACCTGCCGTATCTTATCAGCGGCGCGGCGCTCTGGTGCGGGGCGGCGCTGCTGGCAGCGTTTGCCTTTTCGACGCTGTGGCGAAAAAAAGACCCCGTACAGGGCCGCGTGCTGACGCTTGGCCTGTTTGCGGCGCTGGCGTTTCTGCCGTCGAGCTGGGCGGCCTACACGCTGCGCGTCTATCGGGACAACATCTTTCCGGCGCTGTGTCTGTACTTTTTTGCGGGCATGGCGGGCATGGCGCTGCGCGCGGTGTTCACGCCGGAGAAGCCGCTCTGGCCGTGGCTGACTGCGGCGGGCGCGGG
>UMIP01051624.1_pt1 | contig 26959 bp, 28 predicted proteins | sample 1965751 | NCBI WGS metagenome assembly UMIP01 (sample SAMEA4836117, study PRJEB28245) | human gut metagenome | biome: gut microbiome; material: fecal sample | place: Denmark | collected 2008
TTATTCAAATGCAATTACTGCACCGTCGTATTTTTCATCAATGAATTTCTTAATGTCATCAGATTTAAGAACTTTTACTAATGCTTTGATTGCATCACTGTCCTGATTTCCGTCTTTTACTGCGATGATATTTACATAAGTTTTTGCTGCTTCTGAATCTGCTGCTTCATAAGCGAGGGCATCTTTTTTTACAGAGTAGCCAGCCTGAAGAGCATAGTTTCCGTTTAATACAACGAAAGCTGTCTCGCCTGTTACACGTGCTACCTGTGCAGCTTCTAACTCAACAATCTTAATATTGTGTGGATTTTCTGCGATGTCATTTACAGTTGCTGTGAGTCCTGCACCGTCTTTTAACTTGATAATACCGTTATCCTGAAGAAGAAGTAATGCTCTTGCTTCGTTTGTTGTATCGTTTGGTACAGCGATTTCATCTCCATCTGCGATTTCATCAAGGCTTTTCTTTGTTCCTGGATAGATTCCGAATGGCTCGTAGTGAATATCGCCTGCATCTACTAATTTTGTTCCTTTTTCTTTATTGAACTGTTCCATGTAAGGCGCATGCTGGAAGTAGTTTGCATCAAAATCTCCACTGTCTACAACTTCGTTTGGCTGTACATAATCATCAAATACAGTTACCTCTAAGTCATATCCTTCTTTTTCGAGAAGTGGTTTTGCTTCTTCTAAGATTTCTGCGTGTGGAGTTGCAGAAGCTGCAACCTTAATCACTTTGCTATCTGTACTTCCTGTAGAACCTTCTGCCTTCTTATCTGTACTTCCGCATCCGGTTAATGTTCCAATTGCGAGTACGCCTGCTAATAAAAATGCTCCAAATTTCTTCATGTCTGTTTCCTCTCTTTCTTTTTATGTGCTCTCCGAGTCTTTTGTGCATGATTTGTAAGAAGACTCCCGAGTGCATTTTTTATTTATTCTAACTATTCAGAGAGTCTTTTATCTCAGTCGAGAAAACTCCCACCTCTTTCAGGTGGGGAGTGACAGCAAATTTATCTCAGTGAGAGTCCAATCTCCGACTAAGATAAACGCTCCGCGAGGATGCGCAGTGATTCTGTAAAGAATATGTCAGCTTACGCTAACCAGAATCACGCGCCAAGTCTCGTGGTTGCTCGACTTAAATTTGCTGACTCCAAATAGTTGATAACTATAATTGATCTGAGTTTTATTTTCTCTTATCAAGTTTGGCTGCAAGGAACATACCAATACTCTGGAAAATCTGTACAAGTACAACAAGCAGTACAACCGTAACGATCATAATACTTGTCTGATAACGATAATATCCGTAACGGATGGCGATATCACCGAGTCCACCACCGCCGACACAACCTGCCATTGCAGAATAACCAAGAATTGTTCCGATTGCGATTGTTGCTCCGGTAAGTAAAGATGTTCTGGCTTCTACTAAGAGAACCTTCATAACAATCTGCATATTGCTTGCTCCCATAGAACGAGCTGCCTCAATAACACCCGGATCTACTTCTTTAATAGAAGATTCCACCATTCGGGCAATAAATGGAATTGCTGCGATCACAAGTGGTACAACGGTTGCTGTAGAACCATAACTTTGTCCAACGATCAGCTTTGTAAATGGAATAAGCAGAATAAGAAGGATCAGGAACGGGATACTTCGAACGATATTTGCGATGACATCTAATATTTTATATACGATTGCATTTGGTGTTAATCCTTCTTTGTCTGTGATTGCTAAAAGGACACCCATCGGAAGTCCAAAGATATATCCTAAGATTGTAGAAGCAAGTGTCATATAAAGTGTTGCCCATACACCACTGACGATCATATCTGTTATTTCTTTAGTCCACATTCTCATTCACCTCCTCTAAATCTAAACCTCTGTCTAAAAGATACTGTTTCATTTCTTTATTTTTTGTACAGTCCGGCGCAAATTCAAGAATCATTTCTCCTTTTGCCACACCGCGGACATTCTTTGTATCTGCCTTTAAAATATTTACCGGCTCGTTAAAGTTAAGAATCAGATTGGCAATGACTGGCTCAAATGCAGAATTCTCGGAAAAGACAATCCGAATCTTTTCTCCACTCTGTATCAGGTCCTTACCACTTGTTGACTTTCTGCTCTTTTCTTCTCCATCACCAACATCATTCTTAAGGAGTTCTCTTGCCACTGCAGTCTTAGGATGCGTAAAAATCTCTTCTACCGTTCCCTGTTCTGCTACTTCGCCGCCTTTTACAATCGCTACATGAGAACATATTTCACGAACAACAGACATCTGATGTGTAATAATTACGATTGTAATATTAAAACGTTCATTGATATCCTTTAATAAGGCTAAAATAGAAGATGTTGTCTGTGGATCGAGTGCACTGGTCGCCTCATCACAAAGAAGAATCTTTGGATCAGATGCCAATGCTCTCGCAATCGCAACTCTCTGCTTTTGTCCACCGGACAACTGTGCCGGAAATGCTCCGGTTCTATCTCCAAGTCCAACGATATCTAAAAGCTCCTTTGCACGCTTTTGGGCATCTTTCTTGGACTTTCCCTGAATATACAACGGAAAACAAACATTTTCCAAAACATTTTTCTGCATCAGTAAGTTGAAATGCTGAAAAATCATTCCGATATCTTCTCTCTGCTTTCTAAGTTCTCTTGAAGTATAATCTCCTAAAGACTTTCCATTAATAAGAACCCGTCCCTTTGTCGGAACTTCAAGAAAGTTAATACATCGTACTAATGTACTCTTTCCAGCGCCGGACATACCGATAATACCGTAAATATCTCCGGACTCGATGCTTAAATTAACATTTTTAAGAGCCTCTACTGTTCCATCTTTTGTATCAAAAGACTTATAGAGATTCTCTATTACAATCTCTGCCATTATTCTTCCTCCCTGGTTTTTATGAAAATTGTTTCAGCCTGTGGTCGGTATTTACCTGCCATTAAGTTTCTTTTTGGTATGAAAGAAAAAAGCAGGTATCACTACCTGCTTGAAACTCATCCCTGGTGTCATGAAAATTATAATCTCTGCCGAAATAAAAGCTCTGGTAATCCATCCTTCTCAAGCTCTTTTCAAACAAATCTTCTGAAAATCTATAAACACGCATTCTGATCATTATGTGCAGGCAAGCCAGTCTCCCTCACAGAAGACATATCCATCTGTGAATCTTCACAGCTACAAGTTATGTAATTCATTGGCATGACACACATCATCATCATCATAATATTGCTCCTCAATTTCCATTTCCTTACTAGGGTTCATAATATATTACTATTTTTCTTTTGTCAAGGTTTTCTTTTGTTTTCCTTGTATACATGCTGACAAAAATGAGCAGATCGGTACCGTAAGGATGACTCCCATACTTGAAGCAACTCCCTGAATGATTTCGATTCCGATATCAAACATATTGATCATCTGCAAATATTCATAATTATAAGCATAGATAAATACCAGTGTATTAATCGAACCGCCTGCAAAGGCAAGAATTAATGTATTTGACATCGTTCCCATCATATCTTTTCCGACACGCATTCCAGAAAAAAACAAGCCTTTTATCCCCAGTTCAGGATTTTGATAAGATATTTCTTCTATCGTTGATGAGATTGACATTGCTACATCCATGACAGCACCTAAAGAAGCAATAAGAATACCTGCAAATAAAAGCTGCCCTACTTCTATTCCTGTCTGATCTCTTACATAGATCAAGCTTTCGATTGCTGATACATTATACCCGCTTATATCTGTCATTTTACAAAATATCAAAGCAAACAGTGCAGAGATCAGCACTCCTAAAACAGTTCCGGCAATGGCTACCGCTGTCTTTCCCGAAGCCCCGCCTACAAGATACATCGTTACAATTGTCGTCAGGATAACAACAAGCACCGCTGCCAGAATCGGAGAATGTCCCTTATATATCATCGGTAAAAATAAAAACAAAATACATATCACCGTAAATGCAAGTCCGATTACAGAAGCAAGTCCTTGCTTTCCTCCGATAATAATTAATGTCAGCAGAAAAATAGCAATAATCAGATATACCTGCATTTCTCTGTCCACACTGTAGACAGAAGCTGAAAAAGAACCATTTGCCTCACTGATCAGTGCAATTACTCTGCTTCCTTTTTTACAATGTGCCCCATACAGATAGGCAGAAGAACTATCTGCTTCCATCGTTTTTCCCTTCCATTTTCCCGAAGTAACTTTTAATTTTACAAGCTGCCTGCCAATATAAATCCCGTCTTTCGTCTCATTATCCTGCAAAATATCCGTTACCTCTGCCTTAGCAAATGTTCTTCCTTCTGTATCATATAAAGATTCTTTTTTTATTTGATTATATCGACATAAAAAGAGCAGAAACAGGATGCCCGCTACCACCAGACATCCCCTTCCTGCAATCTTTTTTATGTCAGTTTTCTTTAATTCTTCTGACATAAGATCTCCTGTTACTTTTTCACTGTTGCTTTTTTGATGTTACTTCTTTACAATAACTTTTTTCACTGTACTATATTTTCCGTAAATCTTTTTATTACCCACCTTCTTGAAGGCACGTACTTTTACGAAATATTTTTTACTAGCTTTTAACTTTCTCACTGTAACAATATTTTTCTTTGTTGTTACCTTCTTCGCTTTCTTAAAGTTCTTCTTCGTAGATAAAATTACCTCATATCCATTGATCTTTTCAGAAGTCTTTTTAACGATTATTTTTACTTTCTTTTTACCAGTTGCTTTTACTTTCTTAAGCACTGCTTTCTTTGGTGCAATTGCTGTTTCAATTGGTTTTGTTGTATCTTTCTTTTCTGTAGCTGGCTGTTTTTTATTTTCAGTCTGATTTTTATTTTCAGACTCATTTACTTTTGCAATACTGAATGTCTCGTCAATCTTTTCTTCTGTATCTGTACGATATGTATTGATCGTAAATGTTGTATCTGTAATATCAATAACCGAATAAGTAGGAACATCCTGCTGCCAGCGGTTTGCGATGTAGCTCTGCTGTCTTGGAACAAGGTCATAGTATTTACTTCCTGAGGAAGAACCTGCTGTCATGTACAGAATACCGGTTGGATTAAATACGGTTGTACCCTTCTTTGTTACCTGCTGAATCGCATCTTTATCCATCACCTGATTTAAGTAATTAAGATATGCTTTTTCGGATGGATCTGTTGTATCTGCTTTGATATTTCCTTTTGCTGTATATACCGTATCTGGATTCTCTCCTGCATCCATATCTTTATCTAACATTGGATCAAAGTCATCATCTGTATACTCTGTTGTTTTATGTCCACCTTTTAAAATCTGTGTGCGGGAGTAAGCATGATCATGTCCGGTAAGAACAACATCTACTTTGTTATCTTCAAAAATTGGTGCAAGCTGATATCTTAAATTTGTGATTTCAGGCTCATTGGAATGTTCTGCAGAACCATAAATATCCTGATGGAGTGTAACGATTCTCCACTTGCAGTCTTTATTTGCTGCTACCGTCTGCTCGATAAACTGTCTATGTTCTTCTACATTGGTGTCCTGTGTATTTAACATAATAAATAAAGCATTATCATGTTTAAACCAATAGTCACCGCCGACCTTTCCATTTGAACCAAGTTCACTAGTATTTGCTGTATTGAAATGATAGGTGTAGTTTGCATTGTCTGCATCATGATTACCTACAGTAGTTGCTACCGGAAGATTCTTTAATACATCCGGGCTTAAATATCCACTGTATTCGATTTCACTTCCCCACGCTGCCTTATTCGGAGACTTTTTCTTTGTACTCTGAATCTGGTCACCGGAAGACAAAACAAAACTTGCTTTATTACCTGTCTTTTCCATTGCCTGATTCAATGTAGTATTCCAGTTAAATGCATCATTTGCCACTGCAGCAGACTGTGCATTATAAAACTCTTCTGTAGCTGCTCCTTTTAATTCATTTGAGGAACCAATCTGAGGGTCACCTACAAAAATAAAACTGAACTTACTGCCATTATCTGTTGTATATTTTTCTGGTGCTGTCCACTGTCCATCTTTCTGATAACTGTAATAATAGGTTGTGTCTGCCTTTAAATCTGTAGCAGTTACTTTATTTGATACATATGTTGTATCATCTTTGTCTGTCACTGCCTCTGTCTGCTTTGCTTCATATACTTTTGCATTCGTAAGTCTCTTATTCTCTGCGATCTTTAGCTTCTGAATTCCAGAAGCTTTCTTGGTATACCATGCAAAATTTAATGAACTGTTGTCACTTCCCGGAGAAAGAGAAATCTGTTCTCTGTCTTTGCTAATTGTACTGTTCCACTTTGTCATCCAATTGCTGTAGGCACCGCCATACGCCTCCACTGTATCTTGTGCATTCGTATGTCCATCTGGTGGTGCAGCCGCTTGAAGAACTGTTGCACTTGTTGCTAAAATCGTTGCAGTCATTGCTGCAGCCGCAGCTTTTTTCCACATGAATTTTCTCATAATAACCTCTTTTCTTTAGCTCTGTTCCTTGCTAAAATTTAAAATCTACGTTATATAAAATAGCAAGGTTTTGTGAGGTCTGCTATCAAGGAAAGGTGGAATTCTGGTAAAATTGTAGTAAATTCTGATTGAAACAAAACGGACGAAACCTCGAAATCCCCACAATCACTATCTAATTTCTAATTCAACTAAATCCAGCCACTGTCGCTCACGAATTTAAAATATATTTTGCATTTCTCGCTTTACCTTGTATAATTTTTCGCATTCCTGTTCCATATGCCTCAATTAATTTTAAACGGTAAAATACATTTGCCAGATTCTGATTTCTACATACAGAAAGTCCTACTATAATATCTTCCAGTTCCATTCCAGGCACTAATCCTCCCACTGATACAAATTCTATTCTGTCCTCATAAATACTAATTAATGCACTGGCACTAAAAGAATAATCTCGATGAACTATTAAATTTAAAAGTGCCTCCCTCACTGCCACTTCTGGATAATCTCTGATATCTGTTCTCAGCAAACCATTAATCGTTGCATGTGTCTGATTTCGAAAATCAATAAACTCATAAACTTCATTCATCTGCTGTAGCAAAGAACCTGAAAATTCTCTTCTGTCTTTAAATACTTCCTGTTCTTTTCCCTGAAAAACGGCAACTTTAATTGTATAAACACATTGGTCTGATAAAAGTAATCCTAAATTGCTATAAATACCCGCCTTATCTATCATCTTTAATGTCTGCATTTGCTGTGAACCAAATTCTATATCTCTCAATTCAAATTCTTTTTGGGCAGCCTCGAATGTTAACTCCTGATTTAAGCTACGCATTTCTTCAAAATGGTCTCCATCTGTTTCTTTTATCATCTGACGAATTGCCGAATCTGTTGCCGGAACAGAAGAATACCCCTGACGAACATAAACCCCTTCCGGTCGTAAGCCTTTCCTTGCAATATAATACGGTCTTTCTGTTCCTCTTTGAATAGAAACAGCTACTACTTTTTTCCCATCTTCTTCTAATGTCTCATAGTGTAAAAACATAGTTAAATCCGGTTTAATCGCATCATGCATGTTTTTCAACGGATTTGTAAGATATGGTTTACCTCTTCTTTTGTTTTTCCTCAAAAATCTTTTCCGCTTTTTCAAACATTTCTCTCGAAATAATCGGCACGTGATGATTTTTAATAATAACAAACTCCTCCTCACCCCGGTTATATTTTTTCTCATGCGAAAGATAATCCGGTGTAAATGTCTTCTTCTGTACAAGATCCCCACAATACTTTTCGTTCTGCAAAATTCTTAAAATAACCGTATTTCTCCATTTTTTACTCCGCATCGGGCAAATTCCTTCCTCTAAAAGCTCCTTCGCAATCGTGTGTGTACTTTTTCTTTCTAAAACAAATTTATAAAATATCTTCCGAACAACTTCTGCCCCTTCCTCATTCACATACATTTTCCCATTTTTCACATCATAACCAAGCATACTTCTTCCAAAGACAACACCCTCCTCCATCCGGCGTTTTTGTCCCCATTTGACTCTCTCCGATGTTTTCCGGCTTTCTTCCTGTGCAATTGATGCCATAATCGAAAGACGCAATTCCGCATCTCCCTCTAACGTATTAATTCCGTCATTCAAAAACAGCACCCCAACTCCTACCTTCCGAAGCTCCCTCGTATAATAAATACTGTCAAGCGTATTTCTTGCAAAACGGGAAATTTCTTTTGTAATAAGTAAATCAAACTTACCCTGCCTCGCCTCCGCGATCATTTGATTAAACTGTTCCCTCTTCTTCGTACTCGTCCCCGAAATCCCTTCATCCGCAAAAACCTTATAAAACTCCCACTCCTTCTTCTCCTCGATATAACATCGAAAAAAATCGCACTGACTCTCAAACGACTGCGCCTGTTCCTCTCTCTCCGTTGAAACACGACAATATGCCGCAACTCGTTTCTTACCCGAAAAAGGTGATTCTCCACAATATTTCTTTTTCTGATTCAAACACTCATATTTATTCATATTCATAAAAATGAATACTCCTGCAAATGTAGCTCTACCCAATATATGAACATAGCCTTGTCTGTATTCCAGTTTCAGTTTCGTCTTCTCTTCTGATGCTTCTGTAGGTACTGAAGAACTAAACCATATTGAAATGGTCTGCACAATTGTTCACCAGCTCACCCGTAATCTCACGATAGAACAGATTAAAGAACAGGGATTTGCTGATTATTATGTTGACCATACAACTGGCATTTATCCGATCGCTGCAAGTGGCACTCCATGGAGTGCAGATACTATGCAGTCTACCGGTGATCCGATTACAGATCTGATGGAGGATATGGCTGCAGAACAGAAGGCCCGCACTACCTATGACAATATCCTCCGTCTTGTAAAAGATGACCCGGATGTTTATGCCGCAATCAAATTCCTGCGTGAAAGAGAAATCGTACACTTTCAAAGATTTGGTGAAAGTCTCCGAATTGTGCAAGATAACTTGAACAGTAAGAACTTCTATGCATTTAATCCGGCTTTTGATAATAAAAAGTGTTAATTTAACTTGTTGAAAAAAGTTATTCAAACAATAACGTTATATAAAGTAAAGAGCAAGCCATTTCTCAGCTTGCTCTTTGTCATGCTACTTTTTACTGATAAATTGCATTTCTTACAGAAAAACGTCAGCAATTTCTTTTTTTGTCAGATTATCTTCATTCTTTATTCACAACCTGTTCACAAATTTCCAGTATCATAAAACCATCAAAAACAACAACAGATTTTTGATAGATTTTTTCATACTTTCCTCTCTTTTGAAGCCGGCTTTATGTCGGTTTCTTTTTTATCTATCAGATTGGGCTCGATTACTCATTCTCTATAATTTTCCCTACCTCCTCAACTTCCATATCTAATAAATCACTTATCTGCTCTGCCGCACATCCTTTCTGATGTCACTTTCATTATAGCCCATGTTATATCTTCATAGCAAATACTTTTCTTCAAGCCACTCCATGCGTTTCATACTCACAGAACGCAAGCTGGCTTTCTATCGAAATACTATCTTTTTTGTCTAGTGACTGCCTTGCATATAGAGCATCAATCGGATATCTAATCTGATTCATACAAAAAAGCCTCCTGTACATCGTATTAAAATCATAAGTTGTCTTATGACATCTCATTTGCAATGGCATAAAAAACGGCGCAAATCACGTCTTGGATTTACGCCGTTTAAAAAATTTTGATATTAATTTTGTGATAACTCCCTGTCATTACCAAGGAAAAACAGTGCGATCGTATCAGGACCGACATGACTTCCTGTACAAAAATCATAAGAAGTATTAATAAAATCTCGTACTTTGATTCTTTCTTGTATTTTATTCATAATATAAAGGGAATCTTCGTAAGCATCAGCATGAGCAATACCAATAATCTGTTGTTCTGGATCTACGATATTATTGCAAACCAGATTCACCAGAGTATTTAAAGCAGATTTACGGCCACGAACATTTTTATAAATGACAATATATCCATCTTTATCCCCTCTTAATATAGGTTTAATCTTAAGAACATTTCCAATCGTGGCAACACTTCCCTTAATCCGGCCTGTCCGGGAAAGATACTTAAGATCTCCAACAGTAAACACACCATTCATTTTTCCGACATAGCTTTCCATAACATCCGCAACTGCATCAACAGCCATACCTTTATCTCTCATCTCACTGGCATATATAGCAAGAATCCCCTGTGCAAGCGAAGCATTAAGCGAATCGATTAAGCGTATTTTCCGGCCATTGATCTCCTTATCCATTACTTCTTCTGCCGCTAATCTTGCAGAATTATAATTTCCACTAATATTTTTACTCAAAGAAAAATACAAGACATCCTGATCTGCCTGCAATACCTTTTCAAACTCTTCTTCAAAAGTTGCTGTACTAATCAGCCCCGTTTTAATCTCGCAACCCTCACGCATGGCATTATAATACTCTGTACCCTTCTGGCGTTCTTCTTCAGGCGAAAGATCTGGATTATAACAGGTAACCTCCTTGCCTGAAATCAGATTAACAAAAGAAATGACATGAATGTTATATTTTTTTGCAATCACAGCTGGTAAATTGGCTGCGGAGTCAACAAAAATTTGAAACATATGATACTTTGCTCCTTTCTGAACGTTCTATCTGAAACTGATACCAATACCAACGATATCCGGACCGGTATGGACACTGATACTGACAGAAAACAAACTGTAACCCCTGCCCCAACCGCATCAATGTGTTAAAAAATATGCGTAAAAATAGAACAAAAAGTTTTGTAATTATTTTATGATTTTAACATTAAATTGATAATATTTCAATCTTTCTAATAATTAATATCTGTTTTTTAATACTGCTTTTATATAGGATAATTTCGTTTGTATAACTACTCTTTGGTGAAAGTCTCTGAATCGTGCAAGACCATTCAGCCGCTAAAACACATTTTTATGCTGAATTGTAAGCGAACTAGGATAAAGAAAAAAAGAATTGTTACGTATTACATTTTGTGACTTTGCGCTGTGGAATTTTGACTCTGAAAACTTCGGACTCGTTTTTCCGAAGTTTTCGTTTTTTGAGACAAAATGAAGCGTTTAGCGCAACAGAACAAAATCAAACGTATAACAATTCTTTTTTTCTTTCGAAGACCGACTACAATTCAGTAAGAAGATATTCCTCTTCTGGAGATTTTCACTCCAAATACAAACCATAAACTTCTGGACAATCCCCTTATTCCCATTCAAGATTTAACTACTAATTTTCATCTGGCGCCAAAGAACAGAAAACCAGAAATTTGAGATAGAAAAAATGTGATGTCGGAGCTAGTAAAAATGCCGAACAGGCATTTTCTACGCCGCGACTATCTTCACATTTTTTCTATCTCAAATTTCTGGTTTTCGTCTCTTTAGTCTAGCAAATTAGTAGTTAAAGATATTCCATAGTGTTTTAAATCAACTTTTCCATTTTTTACTTCCACACCATCTTCTTCCAAACGTTTTGCCTGCTCTCCTTCCCCTCCAAATACAAAAGCCTCTGCAAGTTCTCCTTTGGAGTTTACCACTCGAAAACAGGGGATTGTTTCCGGATCAGGATTTTTATGAAGAGCATTTCCAACTGCACGTGACATCTTTGGATTGCCTGCCATAGCCGCTACCTGCCCATAAGTTGCTACATGACCTTTTGGAATACGTTTGACTGCTTCATAAATTCGTTTTGTTGGACTGTCTGTTATCAGGTCATAACTTTCTGTAATCATTCGTTTAATTTCTTTTACAGGTATTGTTCCATCAAGTATTATTGTATTCCAGTGCTTTTTATTTTGATGATATCCCGGAATGACCGATGGGTATACTTCTCTCCAGAAATCTCTCCATTCTGGTTCTACTTTTACATTTAACTGAACAAATCTATCTTTTTCATATATCCATAAAAATACTTTTTTGCTTTCTTTTACTCTGATGAGCTGCCAGTTTGGATCGCGAAACGGAGCATCTACATATGTATTGGGAAAGGATAGACCATATTCAATTGCTTCTTTTCTTGTAATCATACAAAATTCTCCAATATTTTTTTTCAGGAATACCTCGGTATTCTTAGAATCTTTTTGTTCCTATTTTCATTCTGACTGCTCCCACAGGCAAGCCTGTGGGGTTCTGATTATCAAGTGTAGCTTGTAATCGTACACCATTTGCAGGCTTTGGAGTTACAAGTGTAAATCTATTTAAATCAGGATTTTCATTACCAAGCAGTCCAACGACCACATTAACGGCAAAATTCTGCTTTTCAGCAAGGAAGTACAGTCAATCTCCCTTATTATTAAGTTATTAAGCTATTTTAATTCCGCTGTTTAATACTTTAATCTTATGAGCCTTAATCCACGTGATTAGGGCTTTTTCTTTCTTATAGCAATTATCAAACTTGGTTATACATTTGTTTTTATCTATATTCTGTATCTTATAGTCGTAACAGTAAAGCAGGAATGATGAATACCAATCCCTTTGTACCTCAGTACCATCTTGTAGCTTATATAATCGGTCAGATAGTTTCTTTTTGATATAGTCATCAACAGTATGGTCGTACTGTGAGGCTCTGTAATTATTTGGTACTTCTATATATGTACCACCAGTCGTCTTAAACTTCTTTTCCACTGTAGTCTGGAACCCAGAGGGGCATCGGTTCTTTATGGATTTACCAAAACGCTTCTTCTTATTGAACCTGCCTTTGTCATTAACCGCAGTTTCTTTCGCTCGCTTCATAAGTTTGCTGGCGTTTTTAGGTTCTGTGACAAATGTATCTCCAAGACTTCGTAAATGGTTAGCATCTTCGTTTATTGCAAGCTGTCTGTTCACTGCATTAATACGGCATAATTCAGAATGTTTTGCTTTCAGTTTCTTATAATGATTTGAATATTTCCAAGTCTTACGACCTTTCTTAACCGTACCGTCTTCATTGTAGTTTTGTGGATTTGCTGCTCGCCTTGACCTGTCCATAGCACGATAGAGCAGACGTTCTTTTCTTTCAGAAGTCTGTATGCTGTTGCCACGCTCTGAAAGATTCTTTAAACCAACTTCCGTATCAGATGTATAAGCAACAGTCTGTGTGCCAATATCGGCACCTATCACCCCTTTACCATACTTGTGACGAGGATTGCCATGCTTATCATACTTTAGTTTTGTTTTGCCCTCAATGGTCAGATGCAAATATACCCTGTATTTACCTCGTATCATCTTAATAACAAGAGTGGCATAGCAAGGTCTGTATGTGTCTATGTAATAAGCGTCTTCTATGAGAGTATTTACCGCTTTGTTATTCACAATCTCAGGTTCGGCAAGATATGTTAAAACGGCATCTGCTTCGTCCTGTTGAAATCTGTCATTTACCTGTATTCCGAAAGCGGTTTTGCCAAGTTTGAACTGCAATCTGTCATCTTTTACAGATATTGGAATGCCACGATTTATCTGTTTTGCTCGAATGCAAGGCAGTTCTCCATATTTTGAGAAATGAATAGCTTTACCATTACCATACAAGCATTTCTCGATACCTCGCCAAACATCCTCCGCTTTTGTTAATGCAAATACAGCATCGATTCCATATTTCTTGCCTATAGGAATCATAGATTTTCTGCAATAATCCCATGTGACATTATAGGCTTTCTGCATTTCGTTAAGTTGATCAGCTAAATCCTTACGTTTCTTTTTATCCTTGGTAGAACCATAGAGTTTTAGCAACTTGCGATATTTTTTAGTACGTATAAGTTGGTCATAATTCTTTCTCATAAAACTAACAAGCTCATTACCTGCTTTGCGTATCTTATCAGAAAGAATCACAACTTTAAGTGCATCGGAATAAGGCATATCGGTCTCAACAACCAAAATATGCCTGTCAGAAAGTTTATGAAATTGTTTTAGGAGTTTTTTATATTCTTCATCACTTATCATTTTTCTGCTCCTCGATATACTTAATTACTGTAGCTTCACTTATATTCCCAACTGTTGACACAAAATATCCTCTTGACCATAGAACACCACATTTCGCATAGAACTGTTTTAATTTTGGGAATGCTCTAAATAATTCGACAGCACTGATACTTTTTAGGGTTCTTACAACATCACAGGGAGCAACCGTCTGCGGAACATCTATGAAAATATGTATATGGTCAGGCATCACTTCAAGTGCCTTAATGTGATAATTATAATCATCACAGATTTTCTGTAATATCTGTTTCAAGGTATCCTCTACATTGCCTTTTAATACCGAAAATCTGAATTTCGGACACCAGATGATGTGATACTGTATCAGATATTTACAATGTGATGCTGAATGATATTGTTCCTCACTCATGAGCTTGTTCTCCAAGTTGATATTTTTCCTGAATACCTCTACGCATCAAATCAAGAAATGTGATAGTTTCACCCTCCTCGACAGAATAGATACGTGCAAGGTTTTCAAGTTCCGCTTTCCACTCAGAGGGAATAGATATATTGACTTGTACATTATTTGATTTTATCCGTGCCATAATATTCTCCTAATTATAATCTTCGCAACAATATTCTTCCTCTACAATTTCTTCATCATGAACCATGCAATGCAAAATATCATTTCCATTATCTGATGGCTCAGAAAAAGAATTTGCACAATTCAAACAATCTTTTGGACATTCATATATATACTTAAAATTCTTTTTTATATTAAGCATAGATTATATATTTATTCTATGCTTAAGTCAAGTCAAAAAAAGTGGCTTTCATCCCACACGCAGCATGTGGGTTTTTCGCCACAAATTTATAACATACTCCTGCTAAAAGAGACGGTGTGTTTTTAGATGACAGCAAGTGCTATGAAAAATTCCGGGACATTCTTGAATTTTTTATTAATCAAAACTTTTTTCTCCATTTTTTTACTTCTATATGTTATAATCAAACAGCAGACTCTGCATTTTTTCGCTATGCAGTTTTGCAATGTATCATAAGCTTATATCTCAAAGGGAGATTATGAAAGCATATAAAAATATATAAAATAATAAGTGAGGTAGAATAATGAACAAAATCAAGATTGGTATTGTAGGTTATGGTAATATTGGTCGTGGTGTGGAGCAGTCAATTAAGCGTAATGATGATATGGAATTGGCAGCGGTATTTACAAGAAGAGATCCTGCTACTGTATCTATTCAGACAGAGAGTGCTGCTGTGAAGCATTTTGATGAGATGGCATCTATGAAAGATGAGATTGACGTAATGATTCTTTGTGGTGGTTCTGCGACAGATCTTCCTGTTATTGGTCCGAAAGTTGCTGCTTCTTTTAATACGATTGACAGTTTTGATACCCACGCAAAGATTCCTGAATATTTTGCTGCTATGGATAATGCTTCAAAAAAAGGAAATAAAATCAGTATTATTTCTGTCGGCTGGGATCCTGGAATGTTTTCTTTAAATCGTTTGTATGCCGAGTCCATTCTTGTACAGGGAAGTACTTATACTTTCTGGGGCAAGGGTGTAAGTCAGGGACATTCTGATGCGATTCGCCGTATTGAAGGGGTTAAAAACGCAATCCAGTACACAGTTCCTATCGAAGATGCTGTGGAGCAGGTAAGAAGTGGAAGTGAACCAGAACTTACAACAAGACAGAAGCATTTAAGAGAGTGCTATGTTGTTCCGGAAGAAGGTGCTGATAAAGCAGCTATTGAAACAGCAATTAAAACAATGCCTAATTACTTCTCTGACTACGATACAACTGTAACATTTATTACCGAGGAGGAATTAAAGGCACATCATAGTAAGATGCCACATGGTGGTTTCGTTATCCGTACTGGTGAAACAGGATGTGAAGGTAACAAACATGTTATCGAATACTCTTTAAAACTTGATTCTAATCCAGAGTTTACAGGAAGTGTACTTGTTGCTTATGCACGTGCTGCTCACAGACTTTCTGTGAAAGGTGAATCTGGTGCCAGAAGTGTATTTGATATCGCACCGGCAATGTTATCTCAGATGACTCCGGAAGAATTAAGAGCTAAGATGTTATAATCTTATATATTGATGTCAGGGTCAAAAGGTCAAAACGCCGTTCGTGCTTGTACGATAAGGTGTTTGACTTTGGGACCCGCGGAACATGAGAAAGTAGCGATTTACGTAGTAAATCAGCGGATTTCGAATGTTTCAGAATTACGGGAGCTGCATTAGCTGCGGAGTAATTCGTGACATCAAGTTAGGGGCAAAATACCTTTTGCCCCTAACATCATATATTGAAATTCAAGGAGGGACTTTAAAACCATCATGCCAGTATTTGATTTTAGTAATATGCAGGCAAAAAAAGAGCCTGTACGCTGTACATACACCATGGTCTATTCAGATAATGATCATGCTTCACCGGAAAATCCGATTCTTATAATTGACAATACAAAGAGAGAATGGAAACATCATTCTTTTGGTATTTTTGCAAATCCAAATAAACAGACTACATTTGAGTTTGAAGAAGAAGATGGGACGATCAGTGCAGATATCTTAAAAGTAGATGCTCGTTTTGTCAGTCTTTTAAAATGGCTTGGCGAACACCATATTCACATCCAGCTTTCCGGTAAAAATACTGCACAAGGATATGCAGTCTATAAAATTCAGGAAATTTCTTTTGGAGGAAGAACGAAATTATCTGCAGAAGATGGCTTTTTACAGTTTATGATCGAGCGTCTTTTCGCAAGCAGCGCTCCTGTGGAGGAAACTTCTGAGATAACTACAGAGGAAGAAGACAGTGATGAGATGAAGCTTACCAGTCTTCAGAGCATTACAGACTTTATGACTTGCGCCGGAAGAACGCTTCCTGATAATATCCGCCTGTGGGCCAGAAGAAACCTTGCTGTTGCCCGTTCACGTGAAGTTTCTCCGGAGGAACGACGCCATGCCCAGCGTGCTTTATCTATTATGATGAACATCCAATGGAAAAGTGATTATTTTAAATCTATCGATCCTGAGGAAGCACGACGGATTCTTGACGAAGAACTCTATGGAATGGAACGTGTAAAACAGAGAATTATTGAGACGATTATCCAGATTAACCGTACACATACTCTTCCTGCTTATGGTCTTTTACTTGTAGGACCTGCCGGTACTGGAAAGTCTCAGATTGCTTACGCTGTTGCTCGTATCCTAAAGCTTCCATGGACAACTTTGGACATGAGTTCCATTAATGATCCCGAACAGTTAACCGGAAGTTCCCGTATTTATGCGAATGCAAAGCCTGGAATTATCATGGATGCTTTTTCAATGGCTGGAGAATCTAACCTCGTTTTCATTATTAACGAGCTTGATAAGGCAAACTCTGGTAAGGGAACTGGTAATCCTGCTGATGTTCTTCTGACTTTATTAGATAACCTTGGCTTTACTGACAACTACATGGAATGTATGATTCCTACTGTTGGAGTTTATCCAATCGCAACTGCCAATGATAAGAGTCAGATCAGCAGTCCTTTAATGTCCCGCTTTGCTGTCATTGATATTCCGGATTATACACCAGAAGAAAAGAAGGCAATCTTCTCTAAATTTGCTCTTCCTAAAGTTCTCAAACGAATCGGCTTACATGAAGGGGAATGTATCATGACAGATGAGGCATTAGATACCATAATTGACATCTTTTCCGATACTACAGGTATTCGTGACTTAGAACAGGCTGCAGAGCATATCGTAGCGAATGCATTATATCAGATTGAAGTGGATCATTTAAAACAGGTCGTTTTTACTGGAGAAATGGTAAGAGAATTGCTTTTATAACTTTGATTCATTATGTAAAAAGTCCGATAGATCAGATATAAGGAGCTCTGCTCTATCGGACTTTTTATTTTTTATCTTATTTCATCTTAAATGCAGCTTTTCCATTCTGTTTTATATCGTAGAGGACAGCATCTGCATTTTTACATAACGATACAAAATCTTCTCCCTGTTCAGGGAAAATTACTCCTCCTGCGCTGGCATACAATTCTACTACCTCACCTGTCGAAAGGGTAAAATGAGAAATCTTCTTCTGAAAGCTTTCCATACAGGCATAAACCGTTTCTGGTTTGACATTTTTCAGATATGCAACAAATTCATCTCCGCCATACCTGCCGAGTATACTGTCTTTCGGAAAACACTCCTGCATTGTCTGTGCAAAGTATTTCAGACAAAGGTCTCCATTACTATGACCATAGGTGTCATTATAAGATTTAAAATTATCTACATCGATAAACAGGAATATCCCTGGTTGTTTCTTTCTAAGCTCATGTTCAACATCTGCCCGGAAAGCTCTGCGATTCAGGACTCCTGTCAATGCATCCGTACTGGACAGACCAATATATCGTTTTTTATCTTTTCCTATAACATCCTCTTATTTTCATACATCAGCTTATCTGCCTGATGGATTGCTTCCATGATCGGATGCACACCGCAGACCCCACCAATACTGACGGTTACATGAAAATCCGGATATTCGGTAAACACAATATTCTCAACTGCTTTTTTAATTTTTTCATTCTTCTTCAACATATGTTTTTCAGACATTTGGGGAAAAAGCAGCAAAAATTCATCTCCACCATAACGAATCAGAATATCGGTACTTCGAATGCAGGACTGAATCGCAGCAGCAATATCCCTAAGCACTACATCGCCTGCCAGGTGTCCGTATGTATCATTTACCTGTTTGAAACGGTCCACATCTATAATTTCTACACACTCCATCCCTTCCATATGAGTAAGATATGTCTCAAAATATCGTCTAGAGTATGCACCCGTCAACGCATCAGAAAAAAGTTCTCTATTCTCTCCACGACTTTTATCCAGTAAAAATCGGGTTCCATTCGCATCAATCCAGCGCCCTTCATTCATCTTAGAGAGCATCTCCAGCACACATGGTGTTCCGTTGATGCAAAGATATTTTGCAACGACATAATACATATCTCTTCTGGTAAATTCTAACTTATTCAGCATCGTTTTCTGTGTGAGGGCACGCGCTGAAATACAGTTGGCACAATTTCCTCCGTTCTCCCAGAAACCGGCACAGTGCTGATCCGTCTGCCTCAATATTCCTTTATCATCTACTTCCATGACTGCATTATGAGTCGGATCTACCAGACGGACAATATCAAAAATCTGCTTAAGCTGTTCAAATGCTGCTCTTATATCCTTTCCATCTACGTTCTCTCCTTTAGAAAGACCATCCAGAAGAGGAAGTTCCGCTGTAACATGCTGTGGTTTAATTAACTGCCCCACTGCTCCAATATAATGATCTGGTGACGATTCTGACCAAAGTGAATGCATTCGCAGCTCACGCCACTCATAGTCATTTCCCTGTGGTAACATAATACTCATGGAAAATTCCCGATTTTCCGGTGTCGTTGCATCCAGCGCATCTTTCAAGCGATGAACATCTTTCTGCCCCAGATATTTGAAACAATTCTGATCTGCAAGATTCATGACAGAATAACGATACTGTGGCGGTTCATTCCAGTTTACTATATTGGCCAATCCGGAAACATGATCATACTCAAACTGAATCCCGCCATTTAAAGAAGCAAAAAATTCCAGCCGTTCCTGCATAGATTCGAGCATACGCTGTGCTCGGTCGCTATATGGCATACTTTTTTTCTTCATCACTTCTGCTGCCAGACGATCTGCCTCCTGCCGATATGTTTCTTCTCCCATATCTCCCTCCACTACCATACGAAGTTTGGGAGATATTTCATACAGGCATTTTAAGAGAAGCGGATTAAAAGCCCCACATTCACCAGACATGATCATATTCATCGCCGTTTCATGGTCATAAGCATTCTTATAACACCGCTTACTAGTCAGCGCATCGTATACATCTGCCAAAGCAACCACCTGGGCTGAAATCGGAATCTTTTCTCCGAGAAGCCCATCCGGATAACCATGTCCGTCCCACCGTTCATGATGCCAGCGGCAGATTTCCCATGCACTGCGAATCAGCGGTTTTTCTGATTTCATAAACATCTGCCTGATAATATCCGCACCGATTGTCGTATGTGTCTTCATGGTTTCAAATTCTTCTTGTGTCAGCTTTCCCGGCTTATTTAAAATACTTTCCGGAATACTGATCTTTCCGATATCATGAAGGGCAGATGCCGTTGTAATGATAGCAATATCCGACTCAGACAAATGATATTGATCTGTTTTCTGAACCAGACAACGCAGTAAAAGTTCTGTTATCATGCGAATATGAATGATATGTTCTCCGCTTTCACTGTTTCTAAATTCCACCGCATGGCTTAAAATACCAATCATCAGATTGTTATTCTCTTCTTTTTCGTAAATCTGATCAGAGACCATCTGCTTTAATCTTTTCTGATTCGCATATAAATTCAGTATATTCTGCACACGCCTGCGTACGATAAAAGCATCAAACGGTCTTCGTATATAATCTTCTGCTCCCAAAATATATGCCCGCTCAATAATATCTCTTTTTTCTTCCGAAGATATCATGATTACCGGAATCTCATCAATCCAGTGAAACTTATTCATTCGCTCTAACATCTGAAAACCATTCATTTCCGGCATATTAATATCTAAAAGTATCAATTCTATCGTAAGATCATGTTGCAGCATATGGACTGCCTGACAGCCATTTTCTGCCTGCACATATTCATATTTATCCCCAAGAATCGCCATCAGAATCTGACGATTTATTTCTGCATCATCAACGATCATGATCTTTTGTTTCATTCCCATGTATATTAGCTGTCTCCTTTCCCTATGTTTTTTACATCAGCGGTCTATCCGTCTCCCTACCAAGACAGATCCATAACAACGGCAAAGAAAAAAACACCTGACTATTTATACCTTCTTTCACTTTTCTCCCTTTTATTTAGGCAGAGTATCTTTATACTCTGAGTATTTTCCCTCTTTCAGAAACTTCGAATATACTTCATAAGCTTTCTTTAACGTGTTATATTCTTCACCTTTTGTATATGTTTTAAAACCATTATCATTATAAATATGATCTGCGATTGCAACATAATTCTCTTTATTTTTAGGATTTCTATTAGCTGTTGTCGTTTCCGATATATAAAAACCACCATTTGCTTTGCTGACAATTACTGGTATTTTCTTTTCTGCCCCAACCTGATTCGTATCAACAGATGTCCAAAACAAATATCTGCTTGAATCTTCCGATGGACTTCCAAGATAGGCCCATGTACCATGTTTCAGCAGACTATTATCTTGTTCTTTAATCTGTTTATTTACTTTATTAACCATGTCTGAATCAGGACATTTGGAATCTATCTCAAAGCGTGTATTCGACTGATTTATTAAATTCTCTAATATTCCTGTTCTTTTAAGTATTCCATGCAGATCTTCGTTAAAATCTATCGTTGTGTCAGATGAATCTTTGCCTGTGCCTTTCCAGTCAAAAAGAATCCCCGTTGCTTCATTGTAAGACACCTAACATTCCCCATTTGCAACAGGAATTCCCTGCTAGTTATCAGTATCTTTCTCGCTTTTGTAATGTGTTTTTCCTGCAATTACAACAGGATCAAATGCCTGCCAGTCATTTCTCTTTTGTTTTAATTTTACGACCTTAACTATATTCGATGCATCTTCATCCATCACTTCTGCCATAATTTCTGCATATGCTGAACGGACATTCGCAATATCAACCGTCTCGCGGCTCTTTTCCACATGTCTGGCATAAGAAGGTGCTAATAACGCAATAAGAACACCCATAATTGCAACTACAATTATAAGTTCCACCAGAGTAAAACCTTCATTCTTATTATGCATTTCATTCATAATGCACCACTCTCCTTCTCTTACTTCTTTATTACCTGTTTATCTAACTGAAAAAAAGCACTGTCTATCCAGACAATGCTCAAAAACGTTGCAACTGGCTACCATTTTACAGGCCCTTTAGCTTTGCGTCTCAGACTTTCGGCTGATTTGCTACAGTTATATTTCTTTATTGCCATTATACCTTTTTTCTGTCAAAATGTCCATGGTAATGTTATTATTAGGAACATTTATAAATAAAGTTATTAAAAAAATATTCGCTATCATCATAAATGCTATAAACTAAAAGGACATGTGAAAAACAAAAGTTTCTCACATGTCCTTTTTAGAACTTTCTATTATTCACAAAGCTTTGTAAATTCATCAGCAACAAACTGAACCTTCGTTCCGATAATTACCTGAACAGAAGTCTTTCCAGGTTTAATAACCCCTGCAACTCCTGCAGATTTAATTACCTTATCATTTACTGCTGTTATATCCTTTACTTCAAGTCGCAATCTGGTAACACAGTTATCGATACTTGTAATATTCTCTTTTCCACCGCATCCTTCGAGGATTTTTGCTGCGATGGCAGTATAATCATTACTTTCTAATTCCACTTTCTTCTCTGCTTCAAGATTGTCATCCTCTCTACCAGGAGTCTTAAGATCAAACTTCTTGATTGCGAAAAGGAATACCAAACATCATACATAGGAAGAATCCAGACATGTACATTCCAAGACTCCATGTTACATCTGCAGATGTCTCACCAGCCCAGAAGTGCTGTAAGTCACCAAGTCCGATCGTATCAAACCAGAATACATTGTTCAATGCATGATGTAATCCTGTAGGAATTAACAAACGGTTCAGGAATGCATAGATACCTGCTCCAACAACATCCATACCTACAATTGCCTTTCCAAGTGATACAAGTGCACCGAAAAGTAAGTAATTATTATATATTTTACACAAATACTTCTACAATCTCACAAATAATACTGTTTCTCTTTGACCTATAGTATTATAATTGTGAAGCGACACGATTCTTTTGCTCTTTTTTGCACTGGTACATATTACGGTCTGCAATCTCCTTAACCACATTGATATCCTCACCAGAAAATACCGATGAACCAAATGAAACGATTGGTAAAAAAGTAATTTCCTTTCTCCGTTCCTCCAGTCGATTCATAAATTCATGTAAGCATTCCTCTTCTTTTTCTCCATTTTTCAATAACACACAAAACTCATCTCCACCTATCCGATAACAGTACCCATAACACGCATAGGCTTTTTTGATACAGTCTGCGATTGCAGCAAGGCAAATATCTCCTTGCAAATGTCCATAATCATCATTCACATCAAACACTATGAGAACCCCTCCACTGTATCGCATTTCCTCTGTACGATTCAGATAACTGCTCTGATTCAAAAGACCCGTAAGACCATCCAGTTGATTCCACATCTCATTACAATAAATAAAATACAACACAGAAAGCAAAGTAACACATAACCAAGTAACACGCAGTTCCGGTGACATAACCTGAATAATCGTCTCGGCCGTCAAAAAAACAATAAGTGGATAGATGAGCTTCCTGCTGCGATTTTGAAATTCTCTCGCCTTGATAATCGTAGATATCGAAAGATACAAAATTGCAGTGAAGTACATGATAAGATAAATGCAAAAATATTGGCCACGTGAATAGATATTATCAGCATCCACAGAAAATACAATTCCATGTGGAATAGATAAAGCCAGAAAAATCAGATATCCAAGCTCACAGTACACCGCCATCTTAAATTCACGCTTAAAAGTTGTTTTCTTATCCAACACATATACAAGACAGATTGCTACTGCAGGCGATAAACCAAAGCCTAGATAATTTGACATGATATTAAGCCATCGATAACTCGATGGCTTACCGTCAACTATAAGCGTGATAACCTCCAGAACGGAGATTCCAGCAATCAACACAAATGCACATACAAAACCTTGCTTTTGTTTTTTACTAAGTGCTTCACTCAACTTTGTGAGAATGCACATAAAACTCAGAACAAAAAGATCAATTATTGTTAATACATAAAAATACCCATTCATTATAAATTATTCCATTCTTTAAATTACTGTAATTCTAACAGCTAAACTGGTTCTTAGCACAATACCCAGTGAAATTTATCCAAAGAATTTTCCCCTGAAAATTTTTTCTTCTCATAATCTCCTCATTTTATTTTATCATCCAAAAGGACATCTGTTAACCTGCTTTTTTCAATTTGAAACTGGAAACATCCTTTTCCTGTTGATTTACTTTAAATAATTTTTTACAAAAAATAGATGTGTAAGATTTACGATCATCATACACATCTATTATATGTAATACCTTTTTGCGGATTTTTTCGTCTCCCCCACACACTATGATAAACTAATCATCCATTTACGTTTTCTAAAAATAATCAGTGACATAACCAATCTAAATATTTCTTCTGTGGTTAGCAGCGTGTATACACCTATAATTCCCCACTTAAATACATATGCCGCAACCAGGCACAAAGGAATTCCGATACACCATGTGCCAATAATATCAATCACCATGATAATTTTTGTATTGCCGCCACTTCTTATAATACCTCCACCAAGAATCATATTTTCAACCTTGATTGGTGCATACAAGGCAAATATAATCAGCAAAATTTTTCCAAGTTCTTTTACACTATAATCCACACGATATAATCTAGTATAGATACCTGCTAAAAAAATAAGCACTATCGATATGGCTACTGCACCAATTAAGCCTGCATACATAATCTTCTTAGACTCTGTGTAAGCCTCATCATATTCTTTCCTGCCAAGCCGCTTGCCAACCATCACACCAGCCGCAGCAGATAGACCACTTAATGCGCCAACAATCAGCCCCTGTATCGGGCAGGTAAGTGTATAGGCAGCAAGATTTAATGTGCCGAGATGTCCATATACTGCCGATTCCACATTTTGACCAAGACTCCATAGAAATTCACTGACCAAAATTGGCATGATCATTATAAAATAATCTCCAAGACTAATCTTTTCAAAATGAAATGCCAAGACTGGTTTATCTTCATCTTTTTGGATGCAGACCATAAATCCGATACCAATACATACCAGGTTAAATAACTGTGAAATCAGTGTTGCGATTGCTGCACCTTTTATTCCCATCGGTGCAAATCCACATTTTCCAAATATCAGTAAACAATTCAGTCCTGTGTTTACAGCTACTGCTACAAAGCTCGCTGCAAATGGTATGGCTGCATGCTCGTTACAACGTAGCCATGCGGATAAAATATTGCTGATTGCCATTGGAATATAGGAAAACGCCACAATTCTAAAATAAACTTCACCCGTACTAATAATACTCGTATCTTTTGTATATAGACTCAGAATCTGCGATGAAAGAACTCCTGATGCTAACAGAAACATTGTAGCTATTATTATTCCACAAATAAAGCTCACATCAAAACTACACCAGGCTTCTTTCGTATCATCAGCACCAATAAACTGTGCAATTAAAATTCCCGCAACAGTACCAACGGCACCGATCACTACAGAAAAAATCAAAAAAAAATTACCACATAATCCAACCGCCGCTATATTAGTTTCTCCTAACTGTCCGATCATAACCTGATCTATAATTGAAAATGATGCCTGCAGCATACTTTGCAACGTGACTGGAATTGCTATTTTACATAACGATTTCGTAAATTTTGACATCATAACAACCCCGTACTTTCTCTTTTTATTAATTTAACCGGCAGCACAATTTCCGACTCACAATCTAATCCATCCCGCATTGCTTCAAGACATTCTATTGCTGTTTTTGCTCTGAATGCTACATCCTGATGAATCGTCGTAAGTGCAGGAGAACTTCCCCTGCTAGACATATTGTCATCAAAACCGATGATCTGTATATCCGTAGGGATATGTAATCCTTTCCCCTGTAAAAAACGCATAACTTCAAGTGCATAAAAATCTGAGACAGCAAAAACTGCTGTAATATTATTCTTTAGCAGTTCGGAAAAGTTATCCTGATAAAAGTATATCCTTTCCTTTTCCGTCTTTGGAATCTGCCATATCAATGTTTCCCCCGGCTCAAATGCTTTACAAAATCCTTCGATTCTTTCCTTATCCATACATATAAAATTATCTGCTATACATAATGCCTTTTTATGACCAAGTTCTCTAAAATACTTTCCTGCCTGATAACCGCCATCATAATGATTAATTACCAGATTAACAACTTTAGAACACTTTTCAAAATAACCGTCATACACAACAAACGATATTCTCATCTGATTGCGAAGCTTCTCATAATCCGCTTCACAAAACCCCATGAGAATCAGACCATCCATATTCCACATCGAAGCAAACACCGGGATTTCACTGATATCTGATGTTGTTTTTATCATCAGAAAATATCCTTTTCTATTCACCTCATGGGAAAGAGCATTCAACGACGACATCACAAAGCCATCTTCTAAAACCCGACCCTCATACTTTATGTTGTCATTCACCACCACTCCGATGATTCTTGAATTATTTCTTGCAAGTAAAATACCTGCCATATTCGGTATATATCCCGAACTTTCAAGTTCCTGTTGAACAAGCTTTACCGTTTCATCAGAAATCTTTTCTGTTTTACCATGAATCACTTTTGAGACAGTTGCGGTACTAAGACCTAACGCATCTGCCACATCCACGATCCGAACCCTGTTCTGCGCCATATCTATTCCTTCTTTTCCTCATATTTTATTACATCGTATAATAGAAATACTTTTTTACAAAGGTTAAACGTGTAACCCATTACAAAATTTGTACTCAATTTTTGTAACATTTTACAATAGCAAGCATAGAAACAGCAAAATGTGGACAAAAAAACGACAGCCTGATTTACATTTTGTATTTCAGGAAACTGCCGCTTCTTTTTCTTCCTTATTCTGTTTTTCTTCCTCCAACTCCCGGAGGACTTCTTCGCCGTACTTATCAATCATCCGTACCAGAAAATCAATGCACCGCTCAAATTCAATATTCTGTTGCATAAGCTCCTCCCGTTATTGTTTGTTCTGAGCTTATTTTACAGAACCTGCCTGAAAACCACATTGAATAGAAATTGATTGTAAATTGACACAATCACTTTAAAAATATCCGCATTTTCTTGAATCGAATGTATGTTCTTGTTATGATAGATATACTCAATCTTTACTTATTTCCGTATCTGCGAAAACTTTTATAAATA
>UMIP01006803.1_pt1 | contig 26364 bp, 19 predicted proteins | sample 1965751 | NCBI WGS metagenome assembly UMIP01 (sample SAMEA4836117, study PRJEB28245) | human gut metagenome | biome: gut microbiome; material: fecal sample | place: Denmark | collected 2008
TTCTGTTCTTTAAACCAAGAATCGGAAGAAAAACGAACATTCAATTTATATATAAAATAAGAAAGCTATGGCTAAAGAAACATTTGTGCGCACCAAACCGCACGTAAACATTGGTACAATTGGTCACGTTGACCATGGTAAGACCACTCTTACTGCTGCCATCTCAAAGACTCTTCACGACAGAGGCTTCGGCGGCGAGGATGTTAAGTCTTTCGACCAGATCGATAACGCTCCTGAGGAGAAAGAGCGTGGTATCACCATCAACTCAGCTCACATCGAGTACGAAACAGAAAAGCGTCACTACGCTCACGTAGACTGCCCGGGTCACGCCGACTACGTTAAGAACATGGTAACTGGTGCTGCTCAGATGGACGGTGCTATCCTTGTAGTTGCTGCTACTGACGGTCCTATGCCTCAGACACGTGAGCACGTACTTCTCGCTCGTCAGGTAAACGTACCGCGCATGGTTGTTTTCTTGAACAAGTGCGATATGGTAGAGGATGAGGAGATGCTCGAGCTCGTAGAGATGGAGGTTCGCGAGATCCTCGACCAGTACGGCTATGAGGAGGAAACTCCTATCATCCGCGGTTCTGCTCTTGGTGCACTCAATGGTGTAGAGAAGTGGGCTGACAAGGTAATGGAGCTTATGGACGCTGTTGATACATGGATCCAGGAGCCTCCACGTGACCTCGACAAACCATTCTTGATGCCTATCGAGGACGTATTCTCAATCACAGGTCGTGGTACCGTTGCTACTGGTCGTATCGAGACTGGTCGCGTTAAGGTAGGCGACGAAACAGAGCTCCTTGGTCTCGGTGAGGACAAGAAGTGTGTCGTAACTGGTGTTGAGATGTTCCGTAAGATCCTTGACGAGGGTGAAGCTGGCGATAACGTAGGTCTTCTCCTCCGTGGTATCGACAAGAACGAGATCAAGCGCGGTATGGTACTCTGCCACCCGGGTCAGATCAAGCCTCACAAGCACTTCAAGGCTTCTATCTACGTTTTGAAGAAGGAAGAGGGTGGTCGTCACACACCGTTCGGCAACAAGTATCGTCCTCAGTTCTACCTCCGTACTATGGACTGCACAGGCGAGATCAAGCTTCCTGAGGGAGTTGAGATGGTAATGCCTGGTGACAACGTAGAGATCGAGGTTGAGCTCATCTACGCAGTTGCTCTGAACGAGGGCCTTCGTTTCGCTATCCGCGAGGGTGGTCGTACAGTAGGTTCTGGCCAGATCACAAAGATCCTCGAAGACTAATTCGACGGACCGCAGACTCGCAAGAGGCTGCACTAAATAAAAATAGTTCCCGCATCGCTACGGCGTCGGGAACTATCCTACGGGAATAGCTCAGTCGGTAGAGCACTGGTCTCCAAAACCAGGTGTCGGGAGTTCGAGCCTCTCTTCCCGTGCTAAAAAGAAGATAATATGTTTAAGAAGTTTGTAAATTATTGCAAGACTTGTTACGACGAACTTGCGCATAAAACAACTTGGCCAAGTTATGCCGAACTCAACCACAGTGCAGTGATTGTATTATCTGCTTCCCTTGTCATTGCAGTTGTGGTGTTCGCTATGGACTCTCTGTTCAAGTGGGCAATGAGCATGGTTTATCCAGGTTAATCATTTTCAAGAAAAATGGCTAAGACAGAAAAAAAATGGTACGTGCTTCGTGCTGCCAGCGGAAAAGAATTCAAAGTAAAGGAATATATCGACGCTGAGATCAAGCACAACCCATTACTTCAGGCGCATGTTTCGCAAGTGGTTCTGCCGCTCGAGAAACACGCATCTTTGCGTAATGGCAAAAGAGTAATCAAGGAGAAAATATCTCTCCCCGGTTATGTATTCGTAGAAGCTGCCCTCGTAGGCGACGTAGCACACACGCTGCGTTTCATGCCGAACGTTTTAGGCTTTCTTGGAGGCTTGGACAACCCCTCACCAGTTCCGCAGTCGGAAATCAACCGTATGCTCGGTTCATGCGAGGAAACGGAGATTGAAGACAACATCGACATCCCGTACGTAGTTGACGAGACTGTCAAGGTGACAGACGGACCGTTCTCTGGCTTCAGCGGCATCATCGAAGAGGTGAATGTCGAGAAGCGCAAACTAAAGGTGATGGTCAAGATCTTCGGACGCAAAACTCCGTTGGAATTAGGTTTTATGCAAGTCGAAAAAGAAGGCTAACGCAAGGTTACGAATGCGTTCAGAATTCTTTTATATTAAATCAATTTAAATATTAACAGACAAAATGGCTAAAGAAGTTGCTGGATTAATCAAATTACAGATTAAAGGTGGCGCTGCGAATCCTTCTCCTCCAGTAGGACCTGCACTTGGTTCTAAGGGTATTAACATCATGGGATTCTGCAAAGAGTTCAACGCCAGAACCCAGGATAAGGCAGGCAAGGTAATTCCTGTTGTTATCACTTACTACACCGATAAATCGTTCAGCTTCGAACTTAAGACTCCTCCTGCAGCAGTACAGCTGAAAGAGGCAGCTAAAGTTAAGAGTGGCTCAGCTCAGCCTAACCGCCAGAAAGTTGGTAAAGTAACTTGGGAGCAGGTAAAAGCAATCGCTGAGGACAAACTGAAAGATTTGAACTGCTTTACAGTTGCATCGGCTATGCGACTCGTTGCTGGTACAGCAAGAAGTATGGGTATCACTGTAGAGGGAGACTTCCCTGAAAATGTTTAATAACTTCAATTTTTAAGAAATGAAACTGACAAAAAATCAAAAATCAGTAGCTGACAAGGTTGAAGCAGGGAAGATGTACACATTGAAAGAGGCTTCAGAGCTGGTAAAGGAAATTACCACAACCAAGTTTGACGCTTCTCTCGATATCGACGTACGCTTGGGCGTAGACCCGCGTAAGGCTAACCAGATGGTTCGCGGCGTGGTTTCTCTTCCCAACGGTACCGGTAAGGTAACACGCGTACTCGCTCTCTGTACTCCCGATCAGGAGGCTGCTGCTAAGGAAGCAGGTGCTGACTACGTAGGTCTTGACGAGTATATCGATAAGATCAAGGGTGGTTGGACAGACGTCGACGTTATTATCACTATGCCGTCATGCATGGGTAAGATTGGTCCTATCGGCCGAATCCTCGGTCCGCGCGGACTCATGCCTAACCCTAAGAGCGGCACCGTAACAATGGACGTTGCCAAGGCGGTTAAGGAAGTAAAGCAGGGTAAGATTGATTTCAAGGTTGACAAGGCTGGTATTATCCACACTTCAATCGGTAAGGTAAGCTTCTCTCCGGAGGCAATCTATCAAAATGCTAAGGAGTTCATCGCTACCATCATCAAGCTCAAGCCTGCTGCTGCTAAAGGTACATACATCAAGAGTATCTTTATTTCAAGCACTATGAGTAAGGGTATCAAGGTTGATCCTAAATCAGTTGAGTAACTCTAAAAGTTTTGTAAAATGAAGAAAGAAGTAAAAGATACTATTATTGCCGAACTCGGTGCGAAGCTGAAGGAGTTCCCTCACTTCTACATCGTTGACCTCGCAGGTCTCAACGCCGAGGCTACAAGCAACCTCCGCCGCAAGTGCTTCAAGAACGAGATCAAGATGATCGTCGTTAAGAACACACTTCTCCGCGAGGCTTTCCAGGCAAGCGACATTGATTTTGAGCCTCTGTACGGCGCTCTCAAGGGCACTACAGCAGTTATGTTCGCTCACACAGCTAACGTACCGGCTAAGCTCCTGAAGGAATACGTTAAGGATGGTGTACCTGCACTCAAGGGTGCTTATGCTGAGGAGACAATCTTCGGCGCAGATCAGCTCGAGGCTCTCGTAGCTATCAAGAGCAAGAACGAGGTTATTGCAGACATTGTTGCACTGCTCCAGTCGCCTGCAAAGAACGTTATCTCTGCTCTTCAGTCAGGCGCAAACACTATCCACGGTGTGCTTAAGACTTTGGGCGAGCGTCCTGAGTAATATAACTACAAGTCAAAGAACATTAACATTAAAAACAATTAAAATTTAAATACAATGGCAGATATTAAAGCTCTTGCTGAAGAATTGGTAAATCTTACAGTAAAGGAAGTAAACGAGTTGGCAACAGTCCTCAAGGACGAGTATGGTATTGAGCCTGCTGCTGCAGCTGTAGCTGTAGCTGCTGGTCCTGCAGCAGGTGGTGCTGATGCAGCTGAGGAGAAGACATCTTTCGATGTTATCCTCGCTGAGGTAGGTGGCGCTAAGCTTCAGGTTGTAAAGGCAGTTAAGGAAGCTTGTGGTCTCGGCTTGAAGGAAGCTAAGGACCTCGTAGACGCTGCTCCTGCTAAGATCAAGGAAGGTCTCTCTAAGGAAGAGGCTGAGAACTTGAAGAAGGCTATCGAGGAGTCAGGTGCTAAGGTAGAGCTCAAGTAATAACAGCTTACAATTCAAATGTCCGGTTTAACGCTGCTAAGCAGTATTTAGGAAAGGTTAACCCGATATTTTAAAATTAGCAAATATGGTTAGGATCTTCCAAGTAGGTGGGTCCTAACCTTTTTGTGTCTTTCCGCTTATTTCGATTTTTTATCACCCATAATAACTTCTGATGGCTTCAAAAATTGTTGATAACAGAGTAAATTTTGCCAGCGTCCATAATCCGTTGCCATATCCGGATTTCCTCGATGTGCAGTTAAAGTCTTTCAAGGACTTCTTACAGTTAGACACTCCGCCTGAGGAACGCAAGAATGACGGTTTGTATAAGGTGTTCTCTGAGAACTTCCCTATCACCGACACACGTAACAATTTCGTTCTTGAGTTCTTGGATTACTATATCGACCCGCCTCGCTACTCAATTGACGAGTGCCTTGAGCGCGGCCTTACATATAGCGTACCTTTGAAGGCTAAGATGAAACTCTACTGTACGGATCCCGACCACGAAGACTTCGGCACATTCATACAGGACGTTTTCCTTGGCACTATCCCTTACATGACATCCAACGGTACGTTCGTCATCAACGGTGCAGAGCGCGTAGTAGTTTCGCAGTTGCACCGCTCGCCGGGCGTGTTCTTCGGTCAGGGTGTGCATGCCAACGGTACAGTGCTCTACTCGGCACGTATCATCCCGTTCAAGGGTTCGTGGATTGAGTTCGCTACCGACATCAACAACGTGATGTACGCATACATCGACCGTAAGAAGAAGTTGCCCGTAACAACTCTTCTGCGCGCTATGGGCTTCGAGCAGGACAAGGATATCCTCCAGATATTCGACCTTGCTGAGGAGGTGAAGGTGAACAAGAAGAACATGAAGGCTGCCATCGGCCGCAAGCTCGCCGCACGTGTGCTGAAGACCTGGAACGAGGACTTCGTAGACGAGGATACGGGCGAGGTTGTGTCTATCGAGCGCAACGAGGTTATCATGGAGCGCGAGACTGTGCTCACAGAAGAGAACATCGACGACATCCTCGAGTCGGGCAACGCTTCTGTGCTTCTCCACAAGGACGTAGAGGCAGCTTCACGCTACTCTATCATTTTCAACACTCTCGCTAAAGACCCCTCTAACTCTGAGAAGGAGGCTGTGCTTTACATCTACCGTCAGCTCCGCAACGCTGACCCGGCTGATGACGCATCGGCACGCGAGGTGTTCCAGAACATATTCTTCTCTGACAAGCGCTACGACCTCGGCGAAGTTGGTCGCTACCGCATCAACAAGAAGCTCGGTCTCGACATCGACTCTGAGATACGCGTTCTTACAAAGGAGGATATCATCGCCATCATCCGCTATCTCATCCAGTTGGTTAACTCTAACGCAACTGTTGACGATATCGACCACCTTTCTAACCGCCGCGTACGCACAGTAGGCGAGCAGCTCAGCAACCAGTTCTCTATCGGTCTGGCACGTATGAGCCGCACAATCCGCGAGCGCATGAACGTGCGTGACAACGAGGTGTTCCAGCCGACAGACCTTATCAACGCCAAGACAATCTCGAGCGTTGTAAGCTCGTTCTTCGGTACCAACCCGCTCTCGCAGTTCATGGATCAGACCAACCCGCTTGCCGAGGTTACTCACAAGCGTCGTCTTTCGGCACTCGGTCCTGGCGGTCTGTCACGTGAGCGTGCAGGCTTCGAGGTGCGAGACGTACACTATACACACTACGGACGTCTTTGCCCGATTGAGAGCCCTGAGGGTCCGAACATCGGTCTTATCTCGTCTCTCTGCGTTTATGCAACTATCAACGAGCTCGGCTTCATCGCCACTCCTTACCGCCGCGTAAAGGATTCGCTCGTCGACCTTAATAACGACCACGTAGTATACCTCACCGCTGAGGAAGAGGAAGACCACGTAATCGGTCAGGGTAACGCTCCTCTGCGCGAGGACGGCTCGTTCATACGCGACAACGTTAAGTGCCGTCAGAACGCCGAGTTCCCGGTTGTGCCGCCATCAGACGTAGACCTCATGGACGTCTCTCCGCAGCAGATTGCATCTGTATCGGCAGGTCTTATCCCGTTCTTGGAGCACGACGATGGTCACCGCGCACTCATGGGATGTAACATGATGCGCCAGGCAGTGCCATTGCTCCACAACGACGCACCTATCGTAGGTACAGGTCTTGAGAAGCAGGTGTGCGAGGACTCTCGTACAATGATTACTGCAGAGGGCGAGGGCGTTATCGAATACGTAGACGCTACAACAATCCGCATCCTCTACGACCGCACCGACGACGAGGAGTTCGTAAGCTTCGAGCCGGCTCTCAAGGAGTACCGCATTCCGAAGTTCCGCCGCACCAACCAGAACATGACCATCGACTTGCGTCCTATCTGCAACAAGGGTCAGCGCGTTAAGAAGGGCGACATCCTCACAGAGGGTTACGCTACAGAGAACGGCGAGCTCGCACTCGGTCGCAACCTCCTCGTGGCTTACATGCCGTGGAAGGGTTACAACTATGAGGACGCCATCGTGCTTTCAGAGCGCATGATTCGCGACGACGTGCTTACATCTGTACACGTCGACGAGTACTCACTCGACGTTCGCGAGACAAAGCGCGGCATGGAGGAGTTCACAAGCGATATTCCTAACGTTTCGGAGGAAGCTACAAAGGACCTCGACGACAACGGTATCGTTCGCATCGGTGCACGCATCGAGCCGGGCGACATCCTCATCGGTAAGATTTCGCCGAAGGGCGAGAGCGACCCGTCACCGGAGGAGAAGCTGCTCCGCGCCATCTTCGGCGACAAGGCTGGCGACGTGAAGGACTCTTCACTCAAGGCTAACCCGTCGCTCAGCGGTGTGGTTATCGACAAGAAGCTCTTCTCTCGTGCCGTCAAGACACGCGAGTCGAAGAAGCAGGACAAGGTGATTCTCGCCAAGATCGACGAGGAGTACGAGGCAAAGAACGACGACTTGAAGGATATTCTCGTCGACAAGCTCCTCACACTCACCGAGGACAAGGTTTCGCAGGGTGTTAAGGACTACTCTGGTGCAGAGATCATCACAAAGGGCACAAAGTTCACAGCTACAATGCTGAAGAACCTCGAGTACGACGGCATTCAGTCGAACGACTGGACCGGCGACGAGCACACCGACAAGCTCATCTCTAAGCTCATCATGAACTACATACGCAAGTACAAGCTGCTCGACGCAGAGCTCAAGCGTAAGAAGTTCGCCATCACCATCGGCGACGAGCTGCCTTCAGGCATCCTCCAGATGGCTAAGGTATACGTTGCAAAGAAGCGTAAGATTGGCGTAGGTGATAAGCTCGCAGGTCGTCACGGTAACAAGGGTATCGTTTCGAAGATTACACGTATGGAGGATATGCCGTTCCTCGAGGACGGTCGTCCGGTCGACTTGGTATTGAACCCGCTTGGTGTGCCTTCTCGTATGAACCTCGGTCAGATCTTCGAGGCTATCCTCGGTGCTGCCGGCCGTAAGCTCGGCGTCAAGTTCGCTACACCTATCTTCGACGGTGCTCACCTTGAGGACCTCTCTGAATGGACAGACAAGGCAGGTCTGCCGCACCTCTGCTCTACACACCTTTATGATGGTGAGACAGGCGAGCGTTTCGACCAGCCGGCTACAGTAGGTGTGACATACTTCTTGAAACTCGGTCACATGGTTGAGGACAAGATGCACGCCCGTTCAATCGGTCCGTACTCGCTCATCACACAGCAGCCACTCGGTGGTAAGGCACAGTTTGGTGGACAGCGTTTTGGTGAGATGGAGGTTTGGGCTATCGAGGCGTTCGGTGCCAGCCACGTGCTTCAGGAAATTCTGACAATCAAGTCCGACGATACAGTGGGCCGTTCAAAGGCTTACGAGGCTATCGTTAAGGGCGACCCAATGCCTACACCGGGCATCCCAGAGTCGCTCAACGTGCTCCTGCATGAGCTCCGCGGTCTTGGTCTGAGCATCAAACTTGATTAATCCGAACATCCCAAAACTATAGAAATATATGGCTTTCAAGAAAGATACAAAAGTTAAGAATAATTTCACGAAGATTACCATCGGTCTTGCCTCTCCGGAGGAGATCCTGGAAAATTCGTATGGTGAGGTTACCAAGCCTGAGACCATCAACTACCGCACCTACAAGCCCGAGCGCGACGGCTTGTTCTGCGAGCGCATCTTCGGTCCGACACGCGACTATGAGTGCGCCTGCGGCAAGTACAAGCGCATCCGCTACAAGGGCATTGTCTGCGACCGATGCGGTGTTGAGGTAACTGAGAAGAAGGTACGCCGTGAGCGCAGCGGACACATCGAGCTCGTTGTGCCCGTAGCTCACATCTGGTACTTCCGCTCGCTGCCTAACAAGATCGGCTATCTGCTCGGTATGCCGACAAAGAAACTCGATCAGGTTATCTACTACGAGAAGTACGTAGTTATCCAGCCCGGTGCGTTCGAAGGACGCACCGATGAGCTGGGCGACGAGTACAACGGTTCGCACAAGATGGACCTCCTTACCGAGGAGGAGTATCTCGACATCGTAGAGAACAAGCTCGGTGCTGAGAACGACCTTCTTGAAGACACCGACCCGAACAAGTTCATCGCAAAGATGGGTGCAGAGGCTGTCTACGACCTTCTCGCAGGTCTCGACCTCGACTCTCTTTCATACGAGTTGCGCGACCGTGCCAACAACGACTCTTCGCAGCAGCGCAAGACAGAGGCTCTGAAGCGTCTGCAGGTTGTAGAGGCATTCCGCGGAAGTAAGGGTGTCAACCGTCCGGAGTGGATGATCATGAAGATTATCCCGGTTACTCCGCCGGAGCTCCGTCCGCTCGTGCCGCTGGATGGCGGTCGTTTCGCAACATCCGACCTCAACGACCTCTATCGTCGTGTAATTATCCGTAACAACCGTCTGAAGCGTCTCGTAGAGATCAAGGCTCCTGAGGTTATCCTCCGCAACGAGAAGCGTATGCTTCAGGAGGCGGTAGACAGCCTCTTCGACAACTCACGCAAGTCGAGCGCCGTTAAGAGCGACGCCAACCGTCCGCTCAAGTCACTCTCTGACTCTTTGAAGGGTAAGCAGGGCCGTTTCCGTCAGAACCTCCTCGGTAAGCGTGTCGACTATTCAGCACGTTCGGTTATCGTTGTAGGTCCGGAGCTGAAGATGGGCGAGTGCGGTCTGCCGAAGCTCATGGCAGCCGAGCTCTACAAGCCGTTCATCATCCGCAAGCTCATCGAGCGCGGCATCGTGAAGACCGTTAAGAGCGCAAAGAAGATCGTAGACCGTCGCGAGCCGGTTATCTGGGACATCCTCGAGAACGTAATGAAGGGCCACCCGGTAATGCTCAACCGTGCGCCGACACTTCACCGTCTCGGTATCCAGGCGTTCCAGCCGAAGCTCATCGAGGGCAAGGCTATCCAGCTCCACCCGTTGGCATGTACGGCGTTCAACGCCGACTTCGACGGCGACCAGATGGCTGTTCACCTTCCGTTGAGCAATGAGGCTATCCTCGAAGCTCAGGTGCTGATGCTTCAGAGCCACAACATCCTCAACCCTGCCAACGGTGCTCCTATCACAGTGCCGTCACAGGATATGGTGCTCGGTCTCTACTATATCACAAAGCTCCGTCCGGGTGCAAAGGGCTCAGGTCTTTCGTTCTACGGCGACGAGGAAGCTATCATTGCTTACAACGAGGGCAAGTGCGACCTCCACGCTCCGGTTAAGGTAATCGTGAAGGACGTAGTGGACGGCCAGTTCCAGAAGCGCATGGTGGAGACATCTGTAGGACGTGTCATCGTCAACCAGATCATCCCAGAGGAAGTAGGCTTCTTCAACGATATCATCTCTAAGAAGACTCTGCGCGGACTCATCTCCGACGTAATCAAGGCTGTAGGTATGGCTCGTGCCTGCGAGTTCCTCGACGGCATCAAGAACCTCGGTTACCGTATGGCTTACGTTGCAGGTCTTTCGTTCAACCTCGACGATATCATCATCCCGCCAGAAAAGAAGGAAATCGTGGAGCGCGGTCACGAAGAGATTCGCGCCATCCAGGACAACTATAACATGGGCTTCATCACTGAGAACGAGCGTTACAACCAGGTGATCGATACCTGGACTCACGTGAACAACGACCTCGCAAGCATCCTTATGAAGGAGATGACAGAGGCCGACCAGGGCTTCAACGCCGTATTCATGATGCTCGACTCTGGTGCCCGTGGTTCTAAGGACCAGATCAAGCAGCTCTCTGGTATGCGTGGTCTTATGGCTAAGCCTATGAAGGCTGGTGCCGAGGGTCATCAGATTATCGAGAACCCGATTATCTCTAACTTCAAGGAGGGTATGTCGGTGCTCGAGTACTTCATTGCTTCGCACGGTGCCCGTAAGGGTCTTGCCGATACCGCTATGAAGACAGCCGACGCCGGTTACCTCACACGTCGTCTTGTAGACGTTTCGCACGACGTAATCATCTCTGAGGAGGATTGCGGCACACTGCGCGGACTTGTCTGCACCGCTCTTAAGAACGGCGACGAGGTGGTTTCTTCTCTCGGCGAGCGCATCCTCGGTCGTGTGTCAGTACACGACGTTGTCGACCCGCGCACTGGCGAGGTTATCGTCAACGCTGGCGAGGAGATCACAGAGGCTAAGGCACAGCTCATCGAGGACTCTCCAATCGAGAGCGTAGAGATTCGTTCGGTGCTCACTTGCGAGAGCAAGAAGGGCGTCTGCATGAAGTGTTACGGCCGCAACCTCGCTACACAGCGCATGGTACAGCTCGGCGAGGCTGTCGGTGTCATCGCAGCTCAGGCTATCGGTGAGCCGGGTACACAGCTTACTCTCCGTACCTTCCACGCCGGTGGTGTGGCTGGTAACGCAGCAGCCAACGCTTCTATCCCAGCAAAGAACGACTGCAAGCTTAAGTTTGAGGACCTCCGTGTCGTTCCGTTCGTAGAGAACAACGGCGAGAAGGATGTCAACTGCCAGATGGTAGTGAGCCGTCTTACAGAGTTGCAGTTCGTCGACCCGAATACCGACATCGCACTCGCTTCTGTCAACGTGCCTTACGGTTCTTCGCTCTACTTCAAGGATGGCGACGTTGTGAAGAAGGGCGACCTCATCGCTAAGTGGGACCCGTTCAACGCCGTTATCGTTACAGAGTACGCAGGTACGCTCCGCTTCAACGACGTTATCGAGGGCATCACATACCGCGCTGAGACCGACGAGGCGACAGGTCTTACCGAGAAGATCATCACCGACTCTAAGGACAAGTCTAAGGTTCCGACCTGCGACGTGCTCGACGCAAACGGCGAGGTTATCGGTACATACAACTTCCCGGTAGGTGGCCACGTAGTATGCGACGATGGTCAGACCGTGAAGACCGGTGCCACACTCGTTAAGATTCCACGTGCAGCAGGTTCTGCAGGCGATATCACCGGTGGTCTCCCACGTGTAACCGAGCTCTTCGAGGCTCGCAACCCGTCTAACCCAGCTGTCGTATCAGAAATCGACGGTGAGGTGACAATGGGTAAGGTGAAGCGTGGCAACCGCGAGATCATCGTTACATCGAAGACCGGCGACCAGCGCAAGTACCTCGTATCGCTCTCTAAGCAGATTCTTGTACAGGAGCACGACGCCGTACGCGCAGGCACACCGCTTTCTGACGGTATCATCACTCCGGGCGACATCCTCGCCATCAAGGGTCCTACTGCCGTTCAGGAGTACATCGTTAACGAGGTGCAGGACGTTTATCGTCTGCAGGGTGTGAAGATCAACGACAAGCACTTCGAGATTATCGTTCGCCAGATGATGCGCAAGGTGCAGATCGACGAGCCGGGCGATACAACATTCCTCGAGCAGGAGATGGTAGACAAGCTCGACTTCGCTGAGGAGAACGACCGCATCTGGGGCAAGAAGTACGTCACCGACGCAGGTGACTCTGACGTGCTCAAGGTTGGTCAGATCGTTTCGGCACGCAAGCTGCGCGACGAGAACTCAAGCCTCAAGCGCCGCGACCTCCGTCTCGTTCAGGTTCGCGACACCGTGCCTGCTACATCTACACAGATCCTGCAGGGTATCACACGTGCCGCACTCCAGACCAAGAGCTTCATCTCGGCTGCTTCGTTCCAGGAGACAACCAAGGTGCTCAACGAGGCTGCTATCCGCGGTAAGGTAGACTTCCTTGAGGGTATGAAGGAGAACGTTATCTCTGGTCACCTCATCCCGGCAGGTACCGGTCTGCGTCAGTGGGACAAGCTCATCGTGGGTTCACGCGAAGAGTACGACCGCATGCAGGCTAACCGCCGCAACGTGACCGACTACTCTAACGAGGAGTCAGCTGAATAAGGTATAAATCCATATATCACTGTCCGGTTTTTTAGCCGGACAGCGGTATAAACCATAAAAGAGAAAACGCTGCAAGTGAGTCTTAACCGACTGCTTGCAGCGTTTTTATTGTATATGTACGTATATATAATTATACCCTTTCGGGTGTAATCTTAAACAATTCGCTTGATATTACACCCGAAAGGGTATAAATACGATGCTTCAAACCATCATCTTAGCATCAGCATCCTTTTCAGAATAAGTCGTTTGTACTGCCGTTTGAAGTCGTCTGGCAGGAACGACGCCTCTATAAGTTCAATCCATTTCATCAGCGCCTTGCGGAATTTCTTTGCAATGTTGTCGAGCACCTTCTCGTTCACGCCCGAAGCTATTATCGACTTCTCGAAGTCGCTGCGCCTTATGCGCGCCTTCTTGCCGTTGAGCGTTAGCGCCAGCTCCTCCTTGTCTTCGGGCATCACTATTGCGGTCGATAGCAGGTCGTAGGCAGGCGTCAGACAGTAGCCCATCGGCGACTTGTAGAGCGAGAAGTTCTTCAGGTGCATGTCCGAGTTGCCCGTAATCCACGAGAACACCACCACCTCCCAGTAGTTCACGAGGTCGAGCTGCGGCACCGCCGAATACTTCTTTATGTGCTTCGCAATCTGCTCGTACGAACCCTTGTACTTGTACTCGGTGAGTCGCTCCGTGAGCTGGCACATGTCCTCCATCGCAATCTTCGATCCGTCGCGTTCGCGGTCGATGCGCCGTGTTATGTAGCACAGCTCTCCGTCGGCAAAGCGAATGAGCGAGTGGGGCACGACGGCTATTTTCGCCGCCTCCGCCATGTGCATCGTCAAGTCCTCCAGTTCGGGCAGTGCGCGGTAGGCGTCGGTCTGTGGTTTCAGAATGTAGCGTCCCCACAGCCCCACGATTGTGAAGCGGTCGGGCTCGTTCTTTCCACCCGGGTTCACGTCGAGCGACAGCTTCGCCTGCACGCCGGTCAGCGTGGTCTGCGCCCGCACCACCTGCTTTGCGAGGTCGGCTATCTCGCTGCGTCTGTAGGGCAGCGTCGGCACCTCCTTCACGCCGAACATCTTTCGTGCGCAGGCAGGGTGGAAGTCCTTCTGTCCCTCCTTCAGCGGCTTGTAACAGTAAAGGCATTTTTCCATAATCAAGAGTTTTTTAGTTAGCAATACCTCAGTTCGGGTTGTGCGCCGTGCCGTCTGCTCCCTCTTCCGGCACCACGCTCACCGCTCCGATGCAGTCTTTGCAGCAGGCGAGCAGCAGCGACATACGGTCGCGCTGGTTTATCTTCCAGCTGCGTTCCGCAATGTTCAGCAGCCATCCCTCCGGCACCAGTCCGTCGAAGAACGGAAAGAGCACCTTGTCCTCATACGGTTCTTTGCGCAGCGGCATCGTGAGGCTGATAGGCTCAGCGCCCTCCGCCGCGAGATACTCGCTGTCGTACACAAACTGAAATCCGTTTTCGTCCTCCGTCAGCCGACCGGCGTAGCGGTCGTACATGTATATCTTTGCACTCTTCATATGTTGTGGTGTTGAGATATTGAACTGTTAAGATGTTGTGGCACCGCTCCCACTTCGTGTCCGAACAGTGCGAGCACCTGATTTATCTTGTCTATGCGGAGCGTCTCCTTTCCCTGCTCCAGTTCGCGTACGAAGCGCAGTCCCACGCCCGACTTCTCCGCCAGATCCACCTGTGTGAGGTTGAACATGCGTCGGCGTTCCTTTACAAATGCTGCTATTGATGTCTCCATATATATACAATTATACCCTTTCGGGTGCAAATATATAAAATTTATTTGATATTGCACCCGAAAGGGTATAATTATGTTTTCATTTTACTTATTACCTTAAATTAGCAGACAAAGTCTTTCCTTATATTCTTTAGATTTTTATCGTGCGCATACGCATATCTGCACGATAAAAATCCAAAGATGTTCAAATTAGGACACGACGCCACTTCCGTTTCCTGCGAGCCTATCTCAACACGCCTCCATTTGCGTATGTCTTGTATACGGCTGTACATTGACGCACTATCTCGTCCCACTGGTAGCCGTTGTAGGTAGATTATTGTTATCCAATGACTTGCTTTCTTGTAAAAATAACAAGTCTGCTAATCTAAGGAGATATGTCATTGTCCTGTAAAGTTTCAGTACGTGAAAAAATCTACCATATCTTCCAGAATTGCCGTAACTTGCACATTACGAGCACGATAAAGGCTGGTAGATAGGCTTCCGAGAGCGATATCTACCAGCCTATCTACCAGTCTATCGTAAGCGGATACGCTTACTGTCAACCTATTTCTCTACATACATTTTGCGCGAAAGCGCATTGCCTATTTTCACAATGTAGAGGCCATTGTTTAGGTGAACGGTGACATTCGCGGCATTGGGCGTCTCGCTATAAACCACTTTCCCGTCAAGTCCGCAAACGATAATGTTCGTATTGGTGGGCAAGCCCGTCAGGCTGATACCTCCCTTCGTTGCTCGCAGCGACAAAGCGTCATAGCCGACTTGCGATATTCCAGTGGCATCGCCCACGTTTACCGTCCTGCGCGAATTTACCACCACATCGCCATTGGCGGAAATCAAAGTGCCGTCGGGAATGACTATGGTGTAGCCTTTATCGGATGTCAGCGGCGTGCCTTCAAAGTCGGCTTTCAGTACCCATTGCCCGTTTTCCTCCGTCAGCGTTGGCACCACTTCCTTGACCATTTCCGAATTGTCGCCATACCACAGTTGCACCTTCGGGTCGCAGGACAGCATCACGGCTTGGTTGTAGTAGAACGCCACCTCGCCCAACACATCAGCTGGATGGTTGTCGTAAAGGCTGCACCAAACGTAATTGATTGAGGGCAACGGTTCCTCGTAGCCGCCCACAAAGTGCAGCACGGCCTTTTTGTTGGTGATGTCGGGGCGGTACATAGCATAGACGGTGCCCTCAGGTATCTCAAGAGCGAAGTTGACGCCTTTCTCAAAGTTCATTTTATCTCCAAAATCCACGTGTGCTTGTCCCAAGTCCCAATCCCACGTGGCATAGAATGGAATTTCTCGCACAGCCTCGCCTTCACGATAGAGAATGGCCATCTGCTCTCCATCGCTCTCCGTTTCTGTTACCCAATAGAAAGTTATCTGGTTTTCGCTTGCAAGAGTGGAACCGTCTACAATGTCCGTGTGGAATTCGCCGAGGTCGGTGGGAATAGTGAACGAATATCTAACTTCATCATTATCGATGTCAGGCTCACCTTCTTTGTAAAAAGTTCCTTCGTCAATAACCACGGTGAAAGTTTCACCTTTTGGCAGAACAAGAGCTTCGTCGAACATTACTTCTACTGTCCCTTGTTGTGTAGTTGAGGCATTCGAACTGTCATGTCCATGATAATTGTTTATGGCAAGTTTACCTTCGGCAATCACTTCATCTCCCTTATATACTTTGGCAGTGGAGTCGTTAAGCGATAATAGTTCTTGGTATGTAAAATCAATCTGCCGCAATGGCCAATAAGCGGCACGAATATCAAGTGAGCATTGCTTAAATGTTAGCTCTGTAGCTTGCGCTGATATTGAAGCCGTTAAGCCCAACACCACAACGATTGTAAGAATATACTTTTTCATGTGATTACTTTTTTACGATTATTTTTTTTGTTGTTAATGTACCGCTCGCGTCAGAGACGGAAACGATATAGAAGCCACGTGGCAAATTCATCTCAATAGATGCATTTCTGCCGAATTTGGCGGATTTATACTCTCGACCAGACATATCTGTTACCCTCACCGTTGCAGGATTATTCAATCCATGTATGGACAAAGTTCCTTCGCTATATCCAATTAATACTTTTGGGGGCGAAGAGATAGATAAAATGCCTGTTGCCTCTTTGGGGTTATATACAGGACGTATGTTTTTTCCTGTATATTTTAATCCTATCATTTTTCCAGCGCCAGCACCAGTATCATAATAAATACAATAAGCTCTTTCTGGGACATAGGTTGTTGAATCTGGTACGCCGTTATTGTAGATGTCGCATTTCGCTTCACCCATCCATAATACAGCCGATTGTCCTTCTGGCAGTTCATATTGTGCCCCAGGGCCAGCTCCCGCCCCTGCTGCTGGAATAAAAATACTATTCGTATTGGGACCACAGAAACGTTGTCCTTTTACATCATTCTCTTCAATTATCCCATTACTCCAGCACATCATTGTTAGTTCGTACTGCTCTTCTTGTGTAGGCATGCGCCAACCACTGCCCCATAGATTCACTGCTGCATCATATTCTGTTCCACTTATATTCCAGCCAATATCAATGCATTCATAAAATTCACCATATCTAGAATCTTGAATAATTTTCCCTGTATGATATAGATAATTCTCTGGGACAAACCAATCCTTTGGCTCAACTTCGCCCCAAGCAAAGAAATCGCCATATTCTTCGGGCGCGTTGGCACCAATGTTACAAGTTGCCCATAGAGTTCCACTTGGCAGGCCTAAATCGGCATAATCATGCCCCGCGTGAGTTCCACTTACCCAATGTGCTGGAATTTTATTTTGCGCATTGCAAATGACTGCAAAAATCATTAGTAATGCAATAATAATGTATCTCATACCGTGTCATTTTATTGGGTGCGATGCTGAATACGCGCATCGCCCCCGTTATTTCATTGTTATTTTACCTTACAACAAGTTTCCTCGATGATATTTCTTGTTTAGTCTCTACAGACACAACGTATATTCCTTTCCCCCATTGTAGAAGGCATAGAAACATGTGTCTCTGTCCCGTTACATGTGGAATGTGCCAAAGTGGCTCAACGGATATTTTCCGTGGCAGGGGATGTTTGTTAATTTTTCTTTTTGGAGTTAGTGGTCAAAATAAAAAAATGAAAGTCTTACGACGAATGAGAGATGCAGTCTATTCTGCTGCAATAGATCTATTCTCTACTCTTTTATGAGAGTAAGCACGTTTAGAATATAAAGACAATTTAGTTTTAGATTTTTGCTTATACATCCTTTTGCCAACGAAGATAGAATATTATAATTTAAAATGCAAGCGACAGTCGAAAAAACTTTGGTATTTAAGTTTATTTTATAGTGCGTTTGAATTTAGTAACATCTATTAACGTGCAAAAAAACAACTTGGACATCTTGGGTTAAAGCGTTGAGTTGACTATTTTCGGTCTTAGTTGTAAAGCTAATTGAGTCAATTAAGATGAAAAAACGGGCTCCAATAGTGCGATTATGTGAATTTTTGGGTGTTTACAGTGCGGATTATGTGAATTTTTTGGTGTTTATAGTGCGGATTATGTGAAATTTTTGGTGTTTATAGTGTGGATTATGTGAAAAGTGTTATCTTTGCACATATAATAAATGAATCGGAATATGGATAAACTGCTCAAAAGAAAGGTAGATAACTACTTGTTGGAATGGAAGAACAATCCAGACCGTAAACCACTTATTATTAAAGGTGCCCGACAGGTTGGCAAGACTCGTTCTATTGAATGGTTTGCCAGCCAGAACTATCAATGTGTTATTCAGATTAATTTTGTAGAGCAAAAGAGGTATAGGGATATCTTTGAAGATGGGTTTGAAGTTGATGCGATTCTGAAGAACATCTCCTTGCTTAATCCTGAATTGAAGTTCATACCCGGTGATACGCTTTTCTTTTTTGATGAGTTGCAGGCATGTCCCAATTGTGCCACATCATTGAAGTTTTTCAAGCTCGATGGTCGGTTTGATGTAATTTGCTCCGGCTCATTGATGGGTATCAACTATCGTGAAATAGAGTCGAACAGTGTTGGCTACAAGGAGGATTACGAGATGCATTCTATGGATTTCGAAGAATTCCTATGGGCAAAAGGGTATTCAGAGGAATTTATAGACGACCTTTACCAGAATATGTTGGAGGTCAAGCCTATAAACAATTTGCAGATGGACGTTCTTTTCGGTCTTTTCCGCGATTATGTTACTATAGGCGGTATGCCAGAGGTGGTAGATTCGTATATCAAGAACAACAATTTCAGCGGTACTTTGGCTATTCAGCGTCAGTTGCTGAAAGACTATGAGGAAGATATCACCAAGTATGTAGAAGGCTTGGATAAAGCTAAGGTGAAGGCCGTCTATAGCCACATCTCTACGTTCCTTGCCAAAGAGAACAAGCGTTTTCAGATAACAAAGATAGGCAAGAACGCACGTAACAGAGATTATGTGGGGTGTGTAGAGTGGCTTGCTGATGCAGGAGTCATCAATGTCTGCTATTGTCTGAATCAGCCGGAGCTTCCGTTGAAGGGTAACTACGACCCTAAACTTTATAAGATTTACTATAAGGATACCGGTCTGCTGATTGCTTCTCTTGACGAAGAAGCTCAAGAGGACTTGAGGGCTAACAAGAACCTCGGCACGTACAAGGGGGCTGTCTATGAGAATATAGTTGGAGATATGCTTGTGAAGCAGGGTTACAATCTTTATTACTACAACAACGACAGACCCACACTCGAAATGGACTTCTTTGTAAGAGATGCCGATTCTTTGATTCCGATAGAGGTGAAGGCTAATGACAACGCTACCGCCTCATTAAACAATCTGCTGAAAGAAGACAAGTATCCCGACGTAAAATACGGCATAAAATTGGGTTATAAGAATATAGGATTCAATGGGAAGTTCTATACTTTCCCTTATTTCCTGACCTTTCTCCTGAGGCGATTTGTGGCAGAGAGGCAGGCATAGTTTCCCGCTTGTTTTACTGAAAATGAGCGAAATAAACGCCCTAACGCTTGCTTCATAGCCATAAAAGATGTATTTTTGTAAAAACATATTTTGAAATATCATATTTAAAAATACATGGCACGATTCTATTCGCTTAAGAAGAAGGATGAGGACGACGCGAAGATAGCCGATCCGTTCGGCGTGCTGCGTCCGAAAGTGAAGAATGCAGAACAACAACAAGTAAACATATACGACATGGCAAAAGCATACGTATTTCTTGCCGACGGCTTCGAGGACATTGAGGCGTTGGCACCAGTAGATATCCTCCGCCGCGGCGGACTCAACGTAAAGACAGTTAGCGTCAACGCTACGGACATGGTGGCGTCGGCACACGGCGTGCAGGTGAAGGCGGACATGATGTTCGCCGATGCCGACTTCAGCGACGCCGACCTGCTCATGCTGCCCGGCGGAATGCCCGGCGCTAAGAACCTCGACGAGCATGAGGGCGTGCGCGCGGCTCTCGTGCGCCATGCCGAACAGCAGAAGCTCATCGGCGCCATCTGCGCTGCGCCTATGGTGCTGGGCCATCTCGGGCTGCTCCGCGGCAAGCGCGCTACGTGCTATCCGGGCTTCGAGACAGAGCTTGATGGCGCCACATACACCGCCGAGCCTTGCACCGCCGACGGCAATATCATCACGGGCAAGGGTCCCGGCGCATCGTTCGCCTACGCCTACCGACTTCTCGAGGAGTTCAAGGGCGCGGGCGTCGTTGAGGAGTTGAAGAAAGGAATGATGTACGAGTTTTGAACATCCTCTCACAGGACATAATGTATCTGCCGGGAGTCGGCCCCAACAAGAAGGACGTGCTCAACAAGGAGTTGGGCGTGCGCACCTGGGGCGACCTTCTGGAGTACTATCCATATAAATATGTGGATAGGAGCCGCATCTATGCCATACACGAACTGCAGAGCGACATGCCGTTCGTGCAGATACGCGGCAGGATACTCTCGTTTGAGGAGTTCGAGATGTCGGCACGCAAGAAGCGTGTCGTGGCTCACTTCTCCGACGGCAGGGGAGTGGTCGACCTCGTGTGGTTCTCCGGTGCGCAGTACGTTTACAAGACCTACAAGGTGGGCGAAGACTACATCGTGTTCGGACGCCCCACGGTATACGGCGGGCGCTTCCAGTTCTCTCATCCCGAGATAGAGCGCGCCTCCGAACTGCAGCTCTCCGAGATGGGCATGCAGCCCTACTACGTCACTACCGAGCAGATGAAGAAGCGCAACATCTCGTCGCGCGCCTTGGAGAAGATGGTGAAGGCGATGCTGCAGAAGATAACGGAGCCGATACCCGAGACGTTGCCCGACTTCATCGTGAACGCACGCCACCTCGTCTCGCGCGACACAGCCCTGCGCTGCGTCCACTATCCGAAGAACGCCATCGAGATGCAGAAGGCGCGCGAACGACTGAAGTTCGAGGAGCTGTTCTACGTTCAGCTCAACATCCTGCGCTACGCCTCCGACCATCGCCGCAAGTTCCGCGGCTATGTCTTCTCGCAGGTGGGCGACGACTTCCACCGCTTCTACTCCGAGAACCTTAAGTTCGAGCTCACCGGTGCGCAGAAGCGCGTCGTGCACGAGATACGCGACGACATGCGTTCGGGCCGTCAGATGAACCGCCTGCTGCAGGGCGACGTGGGCAGCGGAAAGACCCTCGTGGCGCTCATGACCATGCTCATAGCGCTCGGCAACGGCTATCAGGCGTGCATCATGGCGCCTACCGAGATACTCGCCGAGCAGCACTTCGCCACGATACAGGAGTTTCTGCGCGGTCTCGACATACGCGTCGAACTGCTGACGGGGCAGGTGAAGGGCAAACGGCGTCAGGAAGTGCTCGACGCCCTCATAGCCGGCGAGGTGAAGATACTCGTCGGAACGCATGCCGTGCTCGAAGACCCCGTGCGTTTCCAGCGGCTCGGCGTGGCGGTTATCGACGAGCAGCACCGCTTCGGCGTGGCTCAGCGCGCACGCCTTTGGGCTAAGGGCGAGAACCCGCCCCACATACTCGTGATGACCGCAACGCCCATACCGCGCACACTCGCCATGACCATCTACGGCGACCTCGACGTGAGCATAATCGACGAGCTTCCGCCCGGTCGCAAGCCCGTGCAGACCATACACAAGTACGACAGTCAGATGACATCGCTCTACGCCGGCATACGCCAGCAGATACGACTCGGGCGTCAGGTCTACATCGTCTATCCGCTCATCACCGAGAGCGAGAAGAGCGACCTCAAGAACCTCGAGGAAGGCTACGCCGCGCTGTGCGACATCTTCCCCGAGTTCAAGATAAGCAAGGTGCACGGCAAGATGAAGTCGAAGGAGAAAGACGCCGAGATGCAGAAGTTCGTATCGGGCGAGACGCAGATTCTCGTCGCAACCACCGTCATCGAGGTGGGCGTGAACGTGCCCAACGCCTCCGTGATGGTGATACTCGACTCGCAGCGCTTCGGACTCTCGCAGCTCCATCAGCTGCGCGGACGCGTAGGACGCGGCGCCGACCAGAGCTATTGCATACTCGTCACCACCTACAAGCTCTCCGCCGAGACGAGCAAGCGCATCGACATCATGTGCGAGACCAACGACGGATTTCGCATCGCTGAGGCCGACCTCAAGCTGCGCGGACCCGGCGACCTCGAAGGCACGCAGCAGAGCGGCATTGCCTTCGACCTGAAGATAGCCGACATAGCACGCGACGGACAGATAATGACCATCGCACGCGAAGAAGCTCAGAAGATAATAGACGCCGACCCTACATGCACCTCGTCGGAGTACGCCATGCTCTGGCGCCGACTGCGCGAATTGCGCGATACGAACGTCAATTGGGCGGCAATTTCATAGCAACAAGCTGACAGACAGGCTGATACGACGGCGTGTCTGTCGGCTTGTTTTTTTGCTTTATAGCAGCAAAGAAAATGTTAAACTTCGTACAAAAACTGTTAATGCAGAGTTCATGATGTAATATTATTCAATATTTTTTCGTATCTTTGCAACGCAATGTTCAAAATGCTATGCCAACATTGCAAATTAACTACTACTGATATCGAATATACTACAATTCGATGACCATCTTTTTGAAGGAATGATATACTCATTCTATTTTAAAAAAAAACTGCCTGAAGAATGAATTTGAAGAAAATCGTTAAGACATTTGCAATATCGATGTTGCTCGCCGTTACTTCTACAACCGCCAACGCACAAGACCTTCTTGCACGCCAGGCGCCGGTAGACCGTAAGATGGCAGCCGTCGACACAATCATGCTTCGCAACATCACCATGCGCGAAGAACTCGAATCGCCCTCTGCAGACCTCTACGCCAACTGGGACAACAAGTACGCTCACCGCGCTACGGAGCTTCCTGAGACATACAAGATAGACCTCCGCCACTTCACCATGCCTACCACAAGCCGTGTCATCACGAGCAACTTCGGTTCGCGTTGGGGACGCCAGCACAAGGGTCTCGACATCAAGGTGTACATCGGCGACACAATCCGCGCTGCCTTCTCTGGCAAGGTGCGCATCGTGCGCTACGAGGCAGGCGGCTACGGCAAGTATATCGTAATTCGCCACAACAACGGTCTGGAGACCATCTACGGCCACCTCTCAAAGCAGCTCGTCGAGGAGAACCAGGAGGTTCGTTCGGGCGAGGTTATCGGTCTCGGCGGCAATACAGGCCGCAGCACCGGTTCGCATCTCCACTTCGAAACACGTCTTTGCGGCGTTGCGCTCAACCCGGCGCTTATGTTCGACTTCCGCGCGCAGGACGTAACCGGCGACTACTACGCATTCAACAAAGAGACATACGACAATGAGTCGACCAACGCTACACGCTTGCGCGGTAAGCAGGATTCTTCTACTTATGCAAGCACCAACTCTTCGGACGACTACGCTACAAACAAGCGCACCACTTCGGGTCTTACCGACCAGATTTCTTACCACAAGGTGAAGAAGGGCGAGACATTGGACCGCATCGCAAAGAAGCGCGGCGTAACTGTCGAAAAGATCTGCAAGCTCAACCACATCACAAAGACGATGCGTCTGCGCCCAGGTCAGATTCTGCGCTACTCTTAAAGTGCAATCGGGGCGCTATTCAAGAACGCATAGCGCCATTCATAAGCGTATATTTTACGACTGTAACAACATAGCAAGGCGACGCCAAACAGCTTGAAAGGAATTTTCGGGTTGTTTGGTGTCGCCTTTCTTTGTATATGACGCATTGTTAATCGTATACTTCTACGATGTTTTGTGTTTACGATTGTTTGTAGAAAGCGCAAAAATGTGTAAATTTGCAAGCCGTAAGGCGCAAAGAATGTGCGCATGTTAATGATAACACAATAAGTTGTAGTGATAACACAACAAGTGGTAATAATAACACAATAAAAAAGAATCAAGGATGACACAAGAGAGAGTTAGTTTTGGAAGTAAGTTGGGCATGGTTCTTGCCACAGCAGGATCGGCAGTAGGTTTAGGAAACGTGTGGCGTTTCCCTTATATGGCGGGCGACAACGGTGGCGCCGCCTTTATCCTTATATATATAATGTGCATAATGCTGCTCGGCATTCCCTGCATGATGAGCGAGTTTATCATCGGCAGACACGGAGCAGCCAACACCGCACGCGCCTACTCGCGCATGGACACGCATAAGGCGTGGCGCTTCGTGGGACTGATTGGCGTGCTCACGGGTTTCCTCATCACGGGCTATTATGCCGTGGTGTCGGGCTGGTGCCTGCAGTATATCTTCGCCTCGGGCGTGGGCGAGCTGAGCGGCGATCCGCAGTATATAGCCAGCTACTTCGCCGACTTCTCCGCATCGCCCGTGAAGCCGGTTTTATGGACCGTGGCGATACTCTGCATCAGCCACTTCATCATCGTGCGCGGCGTGCGCGGCGGCATCGAGCGTGCGTCGAAAGCCTTCATGCCGACGCTCTTCCTGCTGCTGTTGGTAGTGGTTGTGAGTTCGTGTCTGCTGCCCGGCGGAATGAAGGGCGTGGAGTTTCTCTTCAAGCCCGACTTCTCGAAGGTGAGCGGCAAGGTGTTTCTCGCCGCAATGGGTCAGGCGTTCTACTCATTGGGCCTTAGCATGGGCTGCATAAGTACGTTCGCAAGCTATTTCTCGCGAGAGACCCATCTGCTGAAGTCGGCTGTGAACATCGCCGTCATCGACACGCTGGTGGCTATTCTCGCCGGACTCATGATCTTCCCCGCTGCGTTCAGCGTGGGCGTAAGCCCCGACAGCGGTCCGTCGCTCATCTTCATCACTCTGCCCAACGTGTTCCAGCAGGCGTTCGCCGGAATGCCGCTCGTGGGCACCGCCGTAGCCGTCATGTTCTACATGCTGCTCTCGCTTGCCGCTCTCACGTCGCTCATTTCGCTGCACGAGGTGAGCACGGCGTTCCTCAGTGAGGAGACATGCCTCGACCGCAAGAATGCGGCACGCCTCGTCACGGTGGTGTGCTCGGTGATAGGCGCGTTCTGCTCGCTTTCGCTCGGCGACAGAGCCTGGCTGAGCATGTTCGGAAAGACGCTGTTCGACTGGTTCGACTTCGTAACGGGTCAGCTGCTGCTGCCGTTCGGCGGAGTGCTCACCTGCATCTTCATGGGTTGGGTGGTGCCGCGCAAGCTGATAAAGGACGAGTTCACTAACTGGGGCACGCTGCGCGGCACGTTCTTCGGCGTGTACATGATTCTCGTGCGCTATGTTTGTCCGGTGTGCATCGTGGCAATATTCCTCAACCAGCTGGGAGTGTTGTAAAAGTAAAAAAGTAAAAGAGTTTCATTAGCTTAGCTGAACGTAAAAATGAAAGCCTGTCGATAGTGAGGGATGTTCACTACCGACAGGCTTATCTGTATTTTATCTATAAAGTGATACTTTGTTCGCATCAACACCATCAATGCTTACCCATGCACCACGTAAAGAAGCGTTCATTTGTGGAGCATTGGAAAGATAGCGATTCCAAAGTCGTGAGTGGTGAGCGCAACAGTTTCTCAGGACAGTTACACTGCGCATCCAGCTTTCCAATCTATATCAAAGTTATAGAGAGCTACGGCATCTTCAAATCTACTATTAGGCTTAAATTGATGTGTAGTCTTGTCTGCCTCCATAGGACGAAGGTATTGAACAAAACGAAAATAGCTGACCTCACCAAGAAATTTTGCAGCCTTGGATGAATCAGCAATATTTAAGCCTCTACTTTTTAGTAGTTCTATTTGTTCGGAAATAGAAAGAGCCTGTTTAGTGTATAATCTTAATGTTCCCATAAAAGCAAAAGACCCGCCCTGGTTCGCTGTTCAAATGGGAAGCATGGCGGATTCTGTTGTTGCAAAGATAAGAATAATCATTCAAAAATCACATAGATATGGATTGGATGGGGTCGTTTGAACCGCCCCCATAACATGATAAAACAGAAACAAAGAAGACCATGTAAGGGAGTGAATTATCAGTAGCCATACCACATGTTATTACCTCCATAATGGTTCCATTTCCCATCCCTGTGGAAAGCCGAGAGCTTGTAAGTCAATTTCAGGAAACCGAATGAACAACCATATTAGTTTAGACTGCATATCGTTATTGGGGGATATAACATTAAGAAAGTACTTGATGATGCAGAGATCAAAGTAAGCACGCATGGAATCTGTTGGCTGCGTTATCCATTCTCCTGCAGGACTATTGGGAATTGCTGGCTGAATAGCATTCTGCTTGTTCCATACTCTTGAATGATGACCACAGGCATTTCGAGTAACAGCAATAACCGTGAGCCATGACTCAAACACATTGATAGGCAACCCAAAACGTTTGGCAATACGCTTGCGTATGCGATTTTGTTTAATGTTGCGATAAATAGCATTGACGTTTCCAATAGTAAGCAGTTCTCCTAAAATCCACGATGGTGGGTAAGGTTCTGAGTAGGTTC
>UMIP01005871.1_pt1 | contig 26233 bp, 20 predicted proteins | sample 1965751 | NCBI WGS metagenome assembly UMIP01 (sample SAMEA4836117, study PRJEB28245) | human gut metagenome | biome: gut microbiome; material: fecal sample | place: Denmark | collected 2008
ATAAAATCAGGTATAGTATTGAATATTAATATATAAATGGTGCGGGAACATACAGGATGCTCTGCTGCCGGGTGGAACATATGAAATGCGGGTACAGCACTGTGACATGGCGTTGCAGGGAAAAATGCAGCCGGAATGGGCATAACATACAAAAACAGAACACAAAGATGTTGCAATATGCCAGATACGTACAAAATTCTGCAACTATTTTAGTCAAAATGCGCCTTGCTTTTCCTCCGGTTTTGCTATACCATAAAAACAATGAGCGGGAGCGGAAGAAGCATCCCGACCTATAAAGAAGGAGAACCATTATGAAAAAAACATTAGCGTTGACCTTGGCAGCTGCAATGACCTTGAGCCTGGCTGCCTGCGGCAGTAGTGCATCCAGTGCCTCCAGTGCCGCAACATCCACGGAAAGCACATCTACCGATACTTCGGCAGCTACCTCTACGGCTGCTGAAAGCGGTACCGTTGAAAATAAGGATAAGCCGCTGGTGTGGTTTAACCGTCAGCCTTCCAACAGCACCACAGGCGAGCTGGATACGGAAGCGCTGAACTTTAACGGCAACACTTATTATGTCGGTTTCGATGCCAACCAGGGTGCTGAACTGCAGGGCAAGATGATCGCAGATTACATTAAAGCACATGCTGACACCATCGACCGCAACGGCGACGGCGTTATCGGCTATGTCCTGGCAATCGGCGATATCGGCCATAATGACTCGATTGCCCGTACCCGTGGCGTTCGTAGCGCTTTGGGCACCGCAGTGGAAGGCAGCAACGGCATTGTTTCTGATCCTGTCGGTACCAATGCGGATGGTTCCGCTACCCAGGTTCAGGACGGCACCATTGATGTGGATGGCACGACTTTCTCCGTTCGTGAGCTTGCTTCTCAGGAAATGAAGAATTCCGCCGGCGCTACCTGGGATGCCGGCACCGCCAGCAACGCCATCAGCGCCTGGGCTTCTTCTCTGGGAGATTCCATCGATATCGTTATTTCCAACAATGACGGCATGGGCATGGCAATGTTTAACTCCTGGTCGAAGGAAAATGGCGTTCCCACCTTTGGCTACGATGCAAACGCTGACGCAGTTGCTGCCATTGCCGACGGTTACGGCGGAACGATCAGCCAGCACGCTGACGTGCAGGCCTACCTGACCCTGCGCCTGCTGCGTAATGCGCTGGACGGCGTGGACATCAACACCGGTATTGCCACTCCGGATGCTGCAGGCAATGTCCTGAGCAGCGATGTTTACTATTACAATGAGGACGAGCGTTCCTACTATGCTTTGAACGTGGCAGTCACGGCAGACAACTACACGGACTTCACCGACTCTACCAAGCCGTATGGGCCTGTTTCCAACCAGCTGGATGCCACTACCAGCCCGGAAAAGAGCGTTTGGCTGGATATCTACAACTCCGCGGATAACTTCCTGAGCGCTACTTACCAGCCCCTGCTGGAGAAATATGATGATCTGCTGAACCTGAAGATTGACTACATCGGCGGCGACGGCCAGACCGAGGCCAACATCACCAACCGCCTGGGCAATCCCAGCGCATACGATGCCTTTGCCATCAATATGGTTAAGACCGATAACGCTGCTTCGTACACTTCTCTGCTGAACCAGTGATCCAACGGCAACAGCAATAACTGACAGTTAAGTAACGGCAACGCTATTAGGGAGAATGTATTTCTCCATAGGGGAGAATGAAGTTTTCCCTAATAGCGTTTTTTTATGAAAACAGGTGAGCAGCCGTAGGGCAGTTTGCCAATTTGCAAGACGGGAGTGACGAGAATGGCAGAAGCGAAAGACGATATTGTCTTGTCAATTCGCGGTATGTGCAAGTCGTTTGGCCGCAACCGAGTACTTGATCATATCAATCTGGATGTAAAACGCGGTACAGTTATGGGGCTTATGGGCGAAAACGGCGCCGGTAAGTCTACCATGATGAAATGTCTGTTCGGTACTTATCAAAAGGATGAGGGCAAGATTTTCCTCAATGGCAAGGAGATCAGTTTTTCCGGCCCGAAAGACGCGCTGGAAAACGGAATTGCAATGGTGCATCAGGAACTGAACCAGTGCCTGGAGCGCAGTGTGATTGATAACCTGTTCCTGGGGCGGTACCCGGTCAACTCTATGGGCGTGGTTGACGAAGGGCAGATGAAGAAGAAAGCGGCCGATCTGTTCCGCAAGCTGGGCATGACTGTCAATCTGACCCAGCCCATGCGCAATATGTCGGTTTCGCAGCGGCAGATGTGTGAAATTGCCAAAGCCATCTCTTACAATGCCCAGGTCATCGTTCTGGATGAGCCGACTTCTTCGCTGACGGTGCAGGAAGTGAATAAACTCTTTGAGATGATGCGCATGCTGAAAGAACAGGGCATTGCGCTGATATACATCTCACATAAGATGGACGAAATTTTTGAAATTTGTGACCAGATTTCGGTTCTGCGTGACGGCAACCTGGTTATGACCAAGGACAGTAAGGACACCAACATGGGCGAGCTGATCACCGCCATGGTTGGCCGTTCGCTGGAAAGCCGCTTCCCGCCGGTGGACAATATCCCCGGGGATCCGATCTTGTCCATCCAGCATCTGTCCACCAAATATGCGCCTTATCTGCAGGATATCAGCTTTGATGTGCGCGAGGGCGAAATTTTTGGTCTGTATGGCCTGGTGGGCGCCGGACGTACAGAGCTGCTGGAAACCATTTTCGGCGTGCGTACCCGTGCGGCAGGGCGTGTGTATTTCCGCGACCACCTGATGAACTTCAACAATGCCCACGAAGCGATCGAGCATGGATTTGCCCTGATTACCGAGGAACGCAAAGCAAACGGCCTGTTCCTGAAGAGCGATTTGACATTCAATACTACCATTGCCAACCTGGACCAGTACAAAGGTGGCCTTGGGCTGTCAATGCCCAAAATGGTAAAAGCCACAAACAAGGAGATCAAGGTCATGCACACCAAGTGCATGGGACCTGACGATATGATCACCAGTTTGTCTGGCGGCAACCAGCAAAAGGTCATTTTTGGCAAATGGCTGGAACGCGAACCCCAGGTCTTTATGATGGATGAACCTACGCGCGGTATAGACGTTGGCGCAAAGTACGAAATCTATGAGCTGATCATCAAGATGGCCAAACAGGGAAAGACGATTATTGTTGTTTCCTCTGAAATGCCTGAGATTCTGGGTATCACCAACCGGATCGGCGTTATGTCCAACGGACATCTTTCCGGCATTGTGAATACCAAGGAAACAAATCAGGAAGAGCTTTTGAGACTCAGCGCAAAATACCTGTAATGGGGGATAATGATCTATGGCAACTGCAACACAAACTTCAAAAATTCTTTCGGCGGAGCAGGAAGCCAAGCTTCGCCAGCCAATCGATGAATATGTTGGGAAAATCCAGGCGCAGATCGATGAACTTCGTACTGACGGTACTGAAAAAGCTGTCAATATCCAGAATGAGCTGGATAACCTGAAGCGCGACCGCATCTATACCGCGCAGGAAAAAACGGAACGTGAGACCAAACTGAAGGCTGAATTGGCAGCGGCCAAGGCAGTTGAAGAAAAAAACAAGGGCCAGATCAACAAGCTGATCGCTGATGCCGAAGCCTATTTGAAAGCCCATTATGACAGCGACTATTACCAGGCGGTGGTGGCCAGCTGCAAGCAGGAAAAGGTACAAGCCCAGCAGAAATATCAGGCAACTGTAGAACAGCTGAAAAAAGAACACGAGACGGCGCTTTCCAAGCTGAGCAATCAGCAGGAAATCAAGGACGAAAAGTATGTCCACAAGAACCGCCTGTTCGACGCCAAAATGCAGTTGGATAAGGACTGCCAGGCAATCAAGGACCGCCGGCATGCCGCGTTTGATTACAAATATCACCTGATCGATATGCTGCGCCTGTCCAAGTTTACGGTTGGCGAGTCTCTGGCGCAAAAGTGGGAAAACTACAAGTACACATTTAATCGCCGTGACTTTTTGCTGCGCAACGGTCTGTACATTGCAATCGTTATCATCTTTATTATACTGTGCCTGATTGCCCAGTTCGGCAAGAAAGTGCCGCTGCTTACCGTCAACAATATTTTGAACATTCTGCAGCAGGCTTCGCCGCGCATGTTCCTGGCTTTGGGCGTTGCCGGGCTGATCCTGCTGGCCGGCACGGACCTGTCCATTGGCCGTATGGTTGGTATGGGCATGACTGCCGCTACCATCATTATGCACAAGGGAATCAACACCGGTGCGGTTTTTGGCCATGTGTTTGATTTTACCGGGCTGCCGGTCGTTGCACGCGTTATTTTGGCGCTGCTTGTCTGCATTGTCCTGTGCACAGTCTTTACCACCATCGCAGGTTTCTTTACAGCCAAGTTCAAAATGCACCCATTCATTTCTACGATGGCGAACATGCTGGTCATTTTTGGCTTGGTCACCTATTCAACCAAGGGTGTTTCCTTTGGCGGTATCGAAGGCAACATCCCCAGCATGATCATCCCCAAGATTGGCGGTTTCCCCACCATTATCCTGTGGGCTATCGCAGCTGTGATCATTGTGTGGTTCATCTGGAACAAGACGACCTTTGGTAAAAACCTGTTCGCAGTCGGCGGCAACGCCGAAGCTGCTGCTGTTTCCGGCATCTCGGTATTCCGCGTTACGGTAGGCGCGTTTATTCTGGCAGGCATTCTGTATGGCTTCGGCTCCTGGCTGGAATGCATCCGTATGGTGGGCTCCGGCTCCGCTGCATATGGTCAGGGCTGGGAAATGGACGCCATCGCGGCCTGCGTTGTGGGCGGCGTTTCTTTCACCGGCGGTATCGGCAAGATTTCCGGCGTGGTTGTCGGTGTGTTCATCTTCACCGCGTTGACTTACTCTCTGACCACTTTGGGTATTGATACGAACCTGCAGTTCGTGTTCTCCGGCATCATCATTCTGGTTGCTGTTATGCTGGACTGCCTCAAGTACGTTCAGAAGAAATAATCTATACCGGCTGTACGGCAAAAATTCGGCTGTGTTTATAAAAAACAGGCTGAATTTCCGGCGCTCCGGTGCCTCCCGGCATAAACCGCAGCGTATCATCAGATAACACAAAAGCATGTGCATGACAAAACAAATCGAAAATTTTGGGTTTTCGAGGAGGGCGGGTGCACATGCTTTTATTTTTGACCCGCAAAATCTTTGCCGTATCCCCAAAACCGCTGCCTGTATGCAAGGCATTTGCCTTTACCCGGCGGTATGGTATAATTTGAGAAAGAAACCGGAAGGGAGGAGAGAGATGTGATCTATCTTTCGGAATTTTATTTTCCCAGCCAAAACAGCGAGGCTAACTACCTTGCCGAGTCGCCGCGGGCCAAAATGACCTGCTATGATTCTTTCTACCCCTTTGGCCTGTTTGCGGGCCGGGGCTTGAAAGCACTGGACCTGGCGGATGTGACCATTTTGTACGGCGGCAACGGCTCCGGCAAAACCACAGCGCTCAACGTGATGGCGGACGCTTTGCGCCTGCAGCGCGGGGCACAGTATAACCGCAGTGATTTCTTCCCGGATTATGTCTCCCTGTGCCAGTTCCACACCCTGCACGCCATCCCGGCGGGCAGCCTGATTTTGACCAGCGACGATGTGTTTGACTATATGTTGGATGTGCGCGCCATCAACGATAACATTGATACCCGCCGCGGCAGCCTGTTTGATGAATACACCGAGGCCCGCACCGCCAAATTCCAGATGCACAGCATGGAGGATTATGACCGGCTCAAGCAGGTCAGCGCGGCGCGGCGCTATTCCAAATCTCAGGTGGCGCGCAAAACTTTGTCTCCCAACATTCGCACCCACTCCAACGGCGAAAGCGCCTTTTTGATGTTCCAGGAAAAACTGCGCGGGGATGCCCTTTATCTGTTGGATGAACCGGAAAACAGCCTTTCCGCCGCGCGGCAGATCGCTTTGGCGGATTTTTTGGCAGATTCGGCCCGGTTTTACGGCTGCCAGTTTGTGCTGGCCACCCATTCGCCGTTTTTGCTGGCAATCCCCGGTGCCCGCATTTATGATCTGGACAGTGACCCGGTGCGCACCCGCCGCTGGACCGAGCTGGAAAGCGTGCGGGATACCTTTGAGTTTTTCCAACAGCACAAGGAGGAGTTTTGATGGCGGAACGCCGATTTTATCAAGGGGAGACCTTTGCCAATTATGACCCCGGCGAGCTGCTGGAAAATGCCGAGTTCGAGGACTGTGTGTTTGACCACTGCCGCTGGCTGGGCACGCGGGTGCAGAACTGCCGCTTCAACGCCTGTACCTTTGACCACTGCAATTTTTCCGGCGTGGTGTTCAGCTTTACCACCATGAAAGATGCCTGGCTGCTGAACAGTGCGTTCCGCTCCATGGCGTGGGGCGGGCTGCAGGGCAAAAGCGGGGTGTTCCAGCCGTTTGGCAAAATCAAAAACTGCGCGTTCCGCTACAATGATTTTTCCGGCATGGCACTGAACGGCTTTGACTGGACCGGGGCGGAACTGCAGCAATGCACCTTTGATGATACCCGCCTTGCCGGGGCCAGCTTTTACGGCGTGCGGCTGGGCGGAACCCGGTTCACCCGCTGCGATTTGCAAAAAGCCGACCTGCGCACCGCCGAAGAATACGCCATTGATTTGGAGACCAACAAGTTGAAAGGCGCAAGGTTCAGCTTTCCTGATGTGGTAAGGTTACTGGATGGAACGGGGATTGTGATCGAGTGAGGCGCTTAAAACGACCCAACGTAAGGTGCTTTGATGAAAACCCAAATAGGAAATTGGCTTCCCTCTGAGGGGCGGTTCCCTATGCAGCGCGTAGCAATGAAATTGTAAAAAGCGGGCCTGATATGCGGGACGATGCAAGCAGCGGTCCCTACAAATCAGGTTTTAGGGCCATCATGAATCTGCAATGTGCAATAAGGCAAATCTGCGGCGGAGGGAGCACCCATCTCCGGCTGGCCTTTGAAATGCTCTGTGAGGAATGGTCAAGACCGTTCCCAACGTTTATAATGCACTACCACCATTTAACCTGCCTCTTACCCGTTGGAACGCCCATTGTGCGCCCGCTAACCTGACGGGATAACGATTTTTAGAAAATGATAAACCGGGTAAAAAAACCAAAAACTCGCCCTGAATTTTTACAATTCGAAAATGGCGAAAATGTTGTGGAATTTTTTGGCGTGTGGTATAATAAATGAAATTGCGGTTTATGGTTGATTTTTCGGCCCGGCCGCATTTGATTAAAAAAGCAACGCGCGGCCGAACAGGCTGCCGGGTGCAGCCGGAAAATCCCCGGGTACGCCCATTTATAAGGAGGAACGAACGGAACATGCAGAAGAAAAAAATCACCGCATTCCTGCTGGCGCTGGCAATGGTGTCCGCTATGGCACTGCCCGTTTTTGCACAGGAGCCGAACCCGCAGGCTGAAACCGCTGCAAGCATTGCAGTGGTGGAAACTGCTACCCCGGAAACCGCAGCCACTGAGGAACCGAAAGTTGACGCTGAACCGGCAGAGGACAACGTGAAAGAGGACGCCGCTACCTATGATGCACCGCCGGAGAACGGCTGGTATCAGGAATACCCCGGCGGCCCCTGGTATTGGTACGAAAACGGCGTGCGCCAGGGCACCACTGGCCGCGGCAAGGAAATCTATGACCCCAAGAGCGATGCCTGGTACTGGCTGGATGCTGTTCAGGGCGGCGCTATGACCACCAATAAGGACGTCTATCAGGACTCCAACGGCGGCAAGTGGGTGCGTTACGATGCCAACGGCCATATGGTCAAGGGCTGGAATACCAACGAGAAGGGTACTTACTACTTCGATCTCGTGACCGGTGCTATGGTAAAGGGGATGTGTACGATAGACGGCATTCCCTGCGCATTTGATACCACCACAGGCATTGGCCTGGATAAGCAGTGGGTCAACATCAACGGCGACAAGTTCTGGTACGAAGGCGGCAAGCGCCAGGGCACCACTGGCCGCGGCAAGGAAATCTATGACCCCGCTTCCGATGCCTGGTACTGGCTGGATTCCGTCAATAACGGCGCAATGGCTGTCAGCAAGGATGTCTATCAGGACTCCAACGGCGGCAAGTGGGTCCGCTATGATGCCAACGGCCATATGATCAAGGGCTGGAATACCAACTCTCAGGGTACTTATTACTTTGACCTCATCACCGGCGCTATGGCAAAGGGCACCGTTGTGATTGACGGCATTACCTGCGTGTTTGATTACAACACCGGCATTCTGCAGTCCACCAACGTGGATGTGACCAAGTACCGCGAGATCAAGCGCACCAACTACTATGCTGACGGCAGCGTGATGAATACCCTGACCACCGATTACGATGCACAGGGCCGCCTGCTGAAAGAGCAGCGCCGCGATAAGTCCGGCAACCTGCAGGTTCAGGACGACTTCTATTATGAATACAACGGCATGCTGACCAAGCATACCCACCGCGAGTACGGCAACGACAACTACTCTTACGAGTATCGCTATGAGTATGATAAGAGCAACCGCTTTGCCAAGATCTCCGTTTACCGCTACAATGGCGGCTGGTACCTGTACAGCTACTGGACTGCCAAAGAGTGGGACAGCCTGGGCAGCGTTTCCAAGTTCTGGGAATACAACGGCCAGAACAAAGTTACCTGCATCGTCAACCTGACCAGCAGCGGCAGCCGTAACCGTTACACCAAGATGACCATTGTGAACAGCAGCAACAAGACCGTGCGTACTGACACCTGGAGCTATGACAGCAACGGCCACCTGGCCGGCTGGACCAACAGTGGCAACTCCAACGGCTATTCTAACGTGCTCAGACTCTCCAGCGATAACAATATTGGCGCTGGCAACCCGCTGTTCGACCGTCATTGCGGCAAGTTTGTCACCGATGACAAGATCACCAGCGCTTCCATCAAGTTCCAGAACGATGAAGTTGTCGAGATCCGCCAGAACAACCAGCGCATCTCTTACACCAACCAGGAAAGCATGGGTATGAACAGCAGCAACAATCTGACCCGTACCTTTGCTACCTACACTGATGGCGGCAACTTCCGTTACCGCACCCTGGTTGAGTACTTCAAGTACAAGAACTAAGGCAACACCGCACAATTCCCACCTGACGGCTTAAGCACCGCTCCGGCGGCTGCGGCACGGCATCTGCGTTGCCAAAATGCTCGATAATACACAAAGTATTATCTGCGCTTTTGGCTTAGCATCTGCCGCACCTCGCTCGCCGTATCGGCACTTAGAATTATGCGGTATTGCCCTAAGCGTAACAGCTTAGCTTGATGTTGGCTTAACCCTAAAACTACGGCCCCCGGCAGAGTATTTTACGCTCTGCCGGGGGCTTTTTGTGTATTGCCGCCCATTTGCGGGCATACTGAACAAAGAACCCCGATGACGAAAGGAGCACTGTATATGCCTGCAAAAATGAACCCCTTTGAGGTAAAAACCAAACCCGCTGACCGCTACTATATGGACTGGCAGAAACTTTACCCCCGCCCCTATGACAAAAACGAGGTGGACCCCTACACCCGGCTGCGCATTATTTTAATGAACGGCACCGAGTACGAGGCCAACTGGTTCTCCCACCAGTTCCACCGCCACTGCACCAACAACGACCTGCGCCGGGAACTTGCCGTGCTGCGCCGCACCGAGCAGCAACAGCAAAAGCGCATTGTCTGCTTAAAGCCGATCGACGAAAGTATTCTGGAAACCACCATCGGGTACGAGCAGCTGGCCGTGGACCTGACGGCTATTCTGGCCCAGCGGGAGCCGGACGCCTATGTGGTGCAGGTGATGAACCTGGCTCTGCTGGAGGATTTTGACCACCTGTACCGCTATGCGGATCTGCTGGAACTGGAACGCGGTATCCACGCCGAGCGGCTGGTGGGCTGCTATACCGAGATCATGCCCGGCCGCCCCACCATTGCGGAGCACCGCCACCCGCGGGACAGCGTGCGCAAGCCCATCAGCGCGGCCACGGCGGCCCCCATCACCAAGCTGAACGCCGCCATTATCACCGCCGCCGAACAGCAGACGATGAACTATTATATGAACATCGGCACCTTTTATGACAGTGACCTTGGCCGCAGGCTGTACCAGGAGATCGGCATGATCGAAGAACAGCATGTGACCCAGTACGGCGCTCTGCTGGACCCCGGCATGACTTGGCTGGAAAACCTGCTGCTGCATGAATATACCGAGTGCTACCTTTATTGGTCCTGCGTGGAGGATGAAACTGACCTGCATATTAAAAAGATCTGGGAGCAGCATTTTGAGCAGGAGTGCAGCCACCTGCATGCCGCCGAAGCCCTGCTGAAACAGTACGAGGGCAAGGAAGCCTGCCAGATCATCCCGGATGGGACTTTCCCGGAACTGCTGCGCTTTGGCCCCCAGAAAGAATATCTGCGCAAGGTGCTCAAAACCACCATTTTGAACACCGCTGTGCAGGATGACCCCGCCATTCCGGTGGAGACCCTGACCAAAGATGCACCCTACTATGCTTACCAGGCTGCCGTCTGCCCGGACGCTGCCCGCGTGGCCAGCCACCAGGTGATTGAAGAGCACATTGGCACCAGCGGCAAGGACTACCGCTTTGAAGAAAAGCCCCATCCGGTTGAAGCCCTGCGCGACCGCACCCAGGATAATACCACGATTGCCCGAGGCAAAATCTGAACCACCCGAAGGGGCAGAGGATGGCAAACCGCCATCCTGTACATGAAAACAGGCTGTTTTTTGTAAAAAATGCCGGAGTGGATGGGAGGGCCTGCCCTCTTGAACTGCTGTACCAGGGAACGTATAATAATAACATTGCTGTGTAAGCAGCCGGCAGTGGTTACCGGGCGTTGAAAAGTGATGTTGCGCGGGGGTGATGGGAGCATGATGTACGCCCGCTGACCGCGCCCCAACAATGCTTTTTGACATGCGGCAACTACCTGCCGCTGCTTACAATGAGGGAGGATGTTGAGATTGAAACGTGAATCATTTGCTTCACGCATTGGCTTTTTGATGGTCAGCGCAGGCTGCGCCATCGGCATTGGCAATGTGTGGCGCTTCCCAACCGTAACGGGCCAGTATGGCGGCGGCGTATTTGTGCTGTTCTACCTGCTGTTCCTGGTTTTGATGGGAGCACCGGTGCTTACCATGGAGCTGGCTGTTGGCCGTGCGGGCCACGGCAGCGCGGGCACAGCCTACCGTGCGCTGGAACCCAAAGGCAGCAAGTGGCACCTGCACGGCTGGGCCTGCCTGATTGGCTGCTGCGTGCTGATGATGTATTACACCACCGTCAGCGGCTGGATGCTGGCCTATTTCTTCCGGTTTGTCAAGGGTACATTCACCGGCCTGGCCGCCGATGCCGTCAGCGGCGTGTACGCCGACCTGCTGGCCGACCCGTTCGAGCAGATCGTCTGGATGGCCATTACCGTGCTGCTGGGCTTTTTTGTCTGCAGCCGCGGTTTGCAGAACGGCATTGAACGCATTGGCAAATGGATGATGGGCGCGCTGTTTGTGCTGATCCTGGTTCTGGCTGTGCACAGCTTTGTGCTGCCCGGCGCGGGCGAGGGCCTGGCGTTCTACCTGCTGCCGGACTGGAACCGTGCCGCCGAAATGGGCATTGGCAATGTCATTGTGGCTGCCATGAACCAGGCGTTCTTTACCCTCAGCCTTGGCGTTGGCGCTATGGAAATCTTTGGCAGCTACATGAGCCGGGATTATACCCTGGCGGGCGAGTCCCTGCGCATCTGCGCGCTGGATACCTGCGTGGCCATCTGTTCCGGCCTGATCATCTTCCCGGCCTGCTTCTCTTACGGGGTCAGCCCGGATGCAGGCCCCAAGCTGATCTTTATCACCCTGCCCAATGTATTTGCCAATATGACGGGCGGCCGCCTGTGGGGTACACTGTTCTTTGTATTTATGACCTTTGCCAGCTTTTCTACCATCATTGCTGTGTTCCAGAACATTCTGGCCTGCCTGCAGGAAAGCTTTGGCTGGAGCCTGAAACGCGCCTGTGCCGTTGGAACGGTGTTCATCCTGCTGGCCAGCGTGCCCTGCATTCTGGGCTTTAACCTGTGGAGCGGTGTGCAGCCCATGGGTCCCGGCAGCACAGTGCTGGATGCTGAGGACTTTTTGGTCAGCAACCTGCTGCTGCCCATTGGCAGCTTGATCTATCTGCTGTTCTGCGTAACCAGGTGGGGCTGGGGCTTTGATAACTACTTAACCGAAGCCAATACCGGCAAGGGCCTGCGCCTGCCGCGGTGGTTCAAGCCGTATTTCAGCGTGGTGCTACCGCTGCTGATCGTGTTTATTCTGGTGCAGGGCCTGTAAAATAAAGCCGTACCGGAACCCGGCAAACCGCAAAAAAATACCTGCCTGCTGCAAACTGCCCAAAAGGCATGGCGTGGCGGGTGGTATTTTTTTGAGGGATTTTGTTAATAATGTGTCAAATACCCCTTGCGCAAACCGCAGATTCTGCGTATAATATAGGCAGGGCAAAAGGGGCTGTCTGCCCCCTGTGCCAAACAGTACCAAAGCACAAGGCTAATATAAATTACCGAGAGGAGTTTTTTACCATGGGTTTGGGCAAAAAGACGATTGATGACGAAAACTACGCTGGCAAGCGCGTGCTTGTCCGCTGCGATTTCAATGTCCCGATGAAGGACGGTGTGATCACCAACGACAACCGCATCAATGCGGCTCTGCCGACCATCAAAAAGCTGATCGCTGACGGCGCAAAGGTTATCCTGTGCAGCCATCTGGGCAAGCCGAAGAACGGCCCCGAAGCCAAGTTCAGCCTGGCTCCCGTTGCTGTTCGCCTGAGCGAAAAGCTGGGCCAGCCGGTTACCTTTGCTGATGACGACAACGTTGTTGGCAACCAGGCCAAGGCTGCTGTTGCCACCATGGGCAACGGCGATGTTGTTCTGCTCCAGAACACCCGTTTCCGCAAGGAAGAAACCAAGAATATCGACACCTTCAGCGAAGAGCTGGCCAGCCTGGCTGACGCTTACGTTGACGATGCTTTCGGCTCCTGCCACCGTGCACACTGCTCCACCGCAGGTGTGACCAACTATGTTAAGGATACCGCTGTTGGCTACCTGATGGAAAAGGAAATCAAGTACCTGGGCAACGCCGTCAACAACCCGGAGCGCCCCTTCACCGCTATTCTGGGCGGCGCTAAGGTTGCTGATAAGCTGAACGTTATCTCCAACCTGCTGGAAAAGGTCGATACCCTGATCATCGGCGGCGGCATGGCCTACACCTTCCTGAAGGCACAGGGCTATGAGATCGGCAAGAGCCTGGTTGATGATTCCAAGATCGACTACTGCAAGGAAATGATGGCTAAGGCACAGGAAAAGGGCGTTAAGCTGCTGCTGCCCGTTGACGCTGCCTGCGTTGCTGACTTCCCCGATCCCATCGACGCACCTGTCGAAGTTAAGATCGTTCCCGTTACCGCAATCCCGGCTGACATGGAAGGCTGCGATATCGGCCCCGAGAGCATGAAGCTGTTTGCTGATGCCGTCAAAGCTTCTAAGACCGTTGTCTGGAACGGCCCCATGGGCGTGTTCGAAAACCCGACCCTGGCAGCCGGCACCCTGGCTGTTGCCAAGGCTATGGCTGAAAGCGGCGCTACCACTGTGATCGGCGGCGGCGATTCTGCAGCTGCTGTGCAGCAGATGGGTCTGGGCGACAAGATGACCCACATCTCCACCGGCGGCGGTGCTTCCCTGGAATACCTGGAAGGCAAAGAGCTGCCCGGCATTGCCGTTATCCAGAACGCATAATTAAAAAACCGCAGGAGCGCGGCGGCTTAGCCGCTGCGCTCTTTTTGTTATGTAGCCCGCATGGTAGACAACAAAGAAAATCCACGCAAGCAAATAAGTAGTTAATAAGAAGGAGTTTTTATCATGGATAAACAGAACCGTAAGGCAATTATTGCCGGTAACTGGAAAATGAACAAGACTGCTACCGAGGCTGCTGAACTGATTGACGCCCTGATCCCCGCTGTTAAGGATGCAGGCTGCGAAGTTGTGATCTGCGTGCCGTTCACCGACCTGGTGACCGCCGTTGCCAAAACCAAGGGCACCAACATCCATGTTGGCGCTGAGAACGTTCACTTTGAAAAATCCGGCGCTTTTACCGGCGAGATCAGCGCTGACATGCTGACCGACCTGGGCGTTGAGTACGTTGTGGTTGGCCACAGCGAGCGCCGCCAGTATTTTGCTGAAACCGATGAAACCGTCAACAAGCGCGCCAAGGCTGCACTGGCCGGCGGCCTGAAGCCCATCATCTGCGTGGGCGAAAGCCTGACCCAGCGCGAACAGGGCGTGACCGAAGAGCTGATCCGCATGCAGGTCAAGATCGCTCTGAACGGCGTGACCGCTGACGAGCTGAAGAACGTTGTTATCGCTTACGAGCCCATCTGGGCCATCGGCACCGGCAAGACCGCTACCGCTGACCAGGCTGAGGAAGTCTGCGCAGCCATCCGCAAGGTGGTTGGCGAGCTGTACGGCGCTGACGCCGCCAAGGCACTGACCGTTCAGTACGGCGGCAGCATGAACCCCAAAAACGCAGAGGAACTGCTTTCCAAGCCCGATGTTGACGGCGGCCTGATCGGCGGCGCATCCCTGAAAGCAGACCAGTTTGCTGTTATCGTGGAAGCTGCTACCAAAGGCTGAGAATGAATGAGCAATTAGGAATGAGAAATTAGGAATTGGCTGAACCGGAAAGGCTTGAGCCGATGGAACCACCTTTCAGTCTGCTGCGCAGACGGCTTCCCTCAAGGGAAGCCAAGTGTGGCACCAAAATGGGATCTATTATTCTGTGCGCCCCTACGGTGGGATGCGTAACGAGCCTTTGTCCACCACAAACTCCTAACTTCTCCCTCCTAACTTCTAACTTCTAACTAAAACTAAGGGAGAACCAATCAATGGCAAAGAAACCTGTAATGCTCTGCATCATGGACGGCTTCGGCTGGACCCCGGACGAAACCTATGGCAACGCCGTTGTTGCTGCCAACAAGCCGCATCTGGATGCACTGATGAAAAAATACCCTATGACCACCATCAACGCATCTGGCATGGCTGTCGGCCTGCCAGATGGCCAGATGGGCAACTCTGAAGTTGGCCATACCAACATGGGTGCTGGCCGCATCGTGTACCAGCAGCTCACCCTGATCACCAAGTCCATCAAGGACGGCGAAATGTTCAAGAACCCCGTGCTGGTCAAGAACATGAAAGCTGCCATTGATGCCGGCAAGGCCATCCACCTGATGGGCCTGGTTGGTACCGGCGGCGTTCACAGCCATGCCGATCACTGGTTCGGCGTGCTGGAAATGGCCAAGCATATGGGCGCAACCAAGGTTTATCTGCACTGCATCATGGACGGCCGTGATACCGACCCCCATTCCGGTAAGGAATTCCTGGCTGACCTGCAGGCCAAGCTGGACGAGCTGGGTATTGGCACCATCGCCAGTGTCAGCGGCCGTTACTATGCTATGGACCGTGACAACAACTGGGACCGTGAAGAAAAGGCTTATGCCGCTTTTGTTTACGGCGAGGGCAACCATGCCGCCAATGCACAGGAGGCCATTGAGGCTTCTTATGCGGATGGCAAGACTGATGAATTCGTGATCCCCGCCGTTACCTGTGAGGGTGGCCGCGTGGAGGATGGCGATACCATCATCTTCATGAACTTCCGCCCCGACCGTGCCCGCCAGATGACCCGCATTTTCTGCGATGATGCCTTTACCGGCTTTGAGCGCCGCGGCGGCCGCAAGCAGGTTCACTATGTCTGCATGGCCGAGTATGATGCTACCATGCCCAACTGCGAAGTTGCCTACCCGCCGGTTGAGCTGAGCAACGTTCTGGGCGAGTATCTTTCCAAGAACGGTAAGACCCAGCTGCGCATTGCCGAGACCGAGAAGTACGCCCATGTGACCTTCTTCTTCAACGGCGGTGTGGAAGCTCCCTATGAGGGCGAGGACCGCAAGGTGATCCCCAGCCCGAAGGATGTGCCCACCTATGACCTGAAACCCCAGATGAGCGCCCCGGAGGTTGCTGACGAGTGCAAGGCCCGCATTGAGAGCGGCAAGTACGATGTGATCGTCCTGAACTTTGCCAACTGCGATATGGTCGGCCATACCGGCGTGTTTGATTCCGCTGTCAAGGCTGTGGAAGCTGTTGATGCCGCTGTGAACGAGGTTGTGACCGCTGTGCTGAACGCCGGTGGCTGCGTGTTCCTGACCGCTGACCACGGCAACGCCGAAAAGATGAAGAACCCGGACGGCACCCCGTTTACCGCCCACACCACCAACCCGGTGCCGTTTGTGGCCATCGGCTGCGGCGATGTGAAGCTGCGCGAGGGCGGCTGCCTGGCAGATATTGCCCCCACCATGCTGCCTTATATCGGCCTGCCGGTACCCTCGGAGATGACCGGTAAGAGCTTGATCGTTGACTAAGCACTCAAATAAAGTAAAAGAGGCCCGGAACTGTCGAAAAGACAGTTTTTGGGCCTCTTTTTTGTGCAAAATGGAAATAATGAAGAAAAAATTTCAATGTTAACATATGATAATGAAATGCGGAAGTCATATGTGTTATAATACCGAATATGTTGGCTATGAACAAAAACGAATAAAACAGGAACACATATTATTTATGGGGGGGTAACACTGCCAGCAAGTTGCGGGCTGGCTGTGTGCCCCGGATGCGAAGAGACAAAAAAAGATATGCCTGAAGGGGAGAAACACACATGGAGAAAGCACGGAATGTTGATATCCGGCAGTTCTACCGGGAAGATCTTGGGGTCCATTCCGAAGAACTGTTGGATAAGCTGGAGGCGGTATCCCAGGCGGTAACGCTGCAAAAAGGGGAGATCCTGAATAAAAAAGGGGAACGCCAGACCATGTTGCCGTTTTTGATCGAAGGCATGATGCGCTGCGTTACCTTGGATAGTGAGGGCAAAGAGAAAACCCTGGGCTTTACCATGAACCGCGGCGATGTGGTGCTTTCCAACATGGACCTGACCGGCTGCCATATCAGCACGGACCAGGCACTGGTTCCATCAACCCTGATTTTGCTGCCCATTGATTATGTGTTGCAGAACATGAAAGATGAGCCGGAGGTGATCCGCGTCTATCAGGAGCAGATCGTCAAGTGGGGCATGATCTATCAGTCCCGCGCCGTGAGCCTGAGCCAGGGGGACGCGACCGAGCGGTTCGAATGGTTCTGCAAGGAGTATCCCGGCATGGTAGATATGGTCAATAACCGCTATATTGCATCGTTTTTGGGCATTACCCCGGTCACTCTCAGCCGCCTGCGCCACGGCGTTGCCACAAAAGTGGGCCGCGAAAAGCGGACAGACGAAGAATAAAGAAATAATAATCCTGATATGCAGCAGCGCCCGCACCGGACTGTAAGGATCCGGTACGGGCGCTGATTTTTCTTTATGTGGTTTTGCCTGTGTATATCACTGGATCAGTACGCCGGTGGTTTCATCAAAGTGGTAGGTTTGACCATCAATGGTGCTCCAGCCCTTGTACATGGCACCGGTGTTCAGGTCGTAATACCAGCGCTTGCCATCCTGGGCGTACCAGCCTTTGATCATAGCGCCGTTGGCGTCATACCGCACCCACTTGCCGCCGTTGGAATCCTGGTATACTTCCTTGCTTACGGCTTTGGCACCCTGCTGCACGCTGTCCAGCCAATACCAGGCACCGCTGGCGGGGTCATAGATCTCTTTGCCGCGGTAGTTGGCGTTGCTGGGCTGCCAGCCCTGGCGCACCCAGTTTTCGTACCAGTAGCTCTTGCCATCAATCGTGTACCAGAAGTTGCCCGGCGTGCCGCTGGTCATTTTGCCGTAAACGGGGTCGAAGTAGTACAGCTGGTTGTTTACCGCAACGGAACCATACTGCATAATACCGGTCTTGGGGTCATAGTACACCTTGCGGCCATCTGGCAGGGTCCAGGGGCCTTTGATCATGGCACCGGTGACCGGCTCAAAATAGTACCACTTGCCGTTCTGGCAGTCCTCACCTTTTACCATGTGGCCGTTGGCATCATAGCGCACCCATTTGCCGCCGTTGGATTCCTGATAAACGTCTTTATTCACGGCCTTGGCACCGCCCTGGTTGGCATCCAGCCAGTACCAGGCGTTGCTGCCGGAATCGTAAATTTCCTTGCCGCGGCCTGTGGTGCCCTGCTTTACGCCGTTTTCATACCAGTAATCGCGGCCGTTCTCGCTGCGCCAGCCGGTGTAGTTGTTGTTATTGCCGGGATACTCGCCAAACCAGTAGTTCAGGTCAACATTGGCATTCACACCGGGAACCGTACCTTTGTTGCTGTACTGCCACATGTTGCAGCTGCTGCCGTCATAGCTTACGCCGGAACGGTAGTCGGCCATCCACTTGTACCATCCGGAATTGCTGAACCGAGAGTCCGTCAGGTAATTCTGGAAGAAATAATAGTAAGAGTAAATGCCCACGCGGTAGCCAGCGTTGGAAACCATGTTGCACCAGGTCTGGGCAATATCGCCGTAAGTAGAGTTGCTGGCGATGGGGTTACCGTCACGGGTATGTTCAATGTCCAGAAATACCGGCAGGGTGGGGTTGTGCCCGCTCAAAAGGCTCAGGGTATGGCGGGCCTCACTGGCGGCCATATCGGTATTTTCAGCGTAAGAGTAAAGGTACACGCCATAGGGGATGCCAAGCCGTTCACACTCGCTTACGTTGCGGTACCACTGGGCGTCATCCTGTTTGTTTTCGCCCACGCCGTCGTATTCGCTGCCAATGCCGCAGCGAATCATGACAAAATCAATGCCGGAATTTTTAACGGCGTCCCAGTCAACGGTGCCCTGATGGTAGCTGACGTCAAAGCCGTTATAAGTAACGCTGCAGGTGGCAATGCCGTTGGAACTGTAGGTGGCAGCGTCCTGTTGGACAATATCCTCCCACTCGATGGCGGGCACGGAATCATCATAGATCGGCACGCCATCTTTGTAGCGGAAGCTGTTTTCCAGCCCGTTTGCCACATCATACGGTACGCCGGAATCTTCCTGTGCGGTTTCCGGTGTGCTGGTTTCGGCCGCCGCAGGCAGCGCCGCAAACAGCCCTGCTGCCATAACAGCTGCCGCAGCCAGGCTGGCTGTGCGCAGTTTTAGGGTCCCTTTCAAAATTTATTCCTCCTTCAAAGTGAACATCATTAACTATCATCATACCACAACCGCATAGCCTTGGGAATGGTTACATATGTAAAATTTGAAAGCAATACCGCATAATTCCGCGTGTCGATGCCCCCATCGACGCTTGAATTTGCAGGGCAGGGAAGGTTCGGTGCAGCCCAAAAGAAAAACGTGCATTCTGACGTGTCTTGCGCTGCGCGCTACTTGCCAATGCAGGCAAAATCGGGTATGATAACAATAAGTAGAAATATTCTGCCGGACACCCGGCAGATTGGGTAAGAAACAGCAAAGGAGAACCTGTTATGCGTTATTGCAAAAAATGTACCATGCCGGACACCCGCCCCGGTATCACCTTTGACTCTGAGGGCGTTTGCAGCGCCTGCCGCCATTACGAAAACCGCAAAAATGTGGACTGGGACGCCCGCTTTAAGGAGTTTGAAGCCTACTGCAACAAGTACCGCGGCATGAACGGCCCCGGCGGTTATGACTGCGCTGTTGCTGTTTCCGGCGGCAAGGACAGCCACTTCCAGGTTTGGATGCTGAAAGAAGTCATGCACATGAACCCCATCCTGTTCAGCGTGGAGGATAACTTCCCCATGACGCAGACCGGCATCCATAACCTGAAAAACATCAGCGAGGAATTCGGCTGCACCATCATCAGCTGCAAGCCCAACATCCGCGCCCAGAAAGTGCTGATGCGTAAGTTCTTTGAAAAATACGGCAAGCCCACCTGGTATGTGGACCGCCTGATCTATACCTTCCCGCTGCACATGGCAGCCAAGTTCAACACCCCCATGCTGTGCTATGGCGAGAACGTCAGCTTTGAATACGGCGGCTGCTCCGATAAGGAGACGTATTCCGCCATGGATCAGATCGAAAATGGCGTGGCGGTCGGCTTCCCGATGGAAGAGCTGGTGGGCGACGGCGTGACCGAAAACGACCTGTCCCTGACGCTGGCCCCCTCTGCCGAAGAGCGCGCGAAGCTGGACCCGTTCTATATGAGCTACTTTGTGCCCTGGAACAGCTACAAGAACTACCAAATCGCCAAGGAGCACGGCTTCCATGACCTGACCCATGAATGGGACCGCACCCACCATGCCGAAAACTTTGACCAGATCGATTCCCGCGCCTACCTGGTGCACTCCTGGCTCAAGTACCCCAAGTTCGGCCATGCCGCTGCAACCGACTATACCGCCCGCTATATCCGCTATGGCATGATGACCCGCGAGGAAGCCATTCCCATCATTAAGGCCCGCGATGGCAAGCTGGACCCGCTGTGCGTGCGTGATTTCTGCGATTTCTGCGGCTACACCGAGAGCGAGTTCTGGAAGATCATGGATAAGTTCTATAACCGTGATCTGTTTGAAAAGAACGACTGCGGCGAGTGGGTGCTGAAACACCCCATCTGGGAGGAAAACAAATAATGGTACGTCATGTTATTTTGTGGAAACTGAAAGAGATGCCCGCCGCTGAACAGGAAACCGTCAAGGCGGATATCAAAGCCGGGCTGGAAGGTCTGGCCGGGCAGATCCCCGGTTTGACGGAGATCCATGTTTACACCAAGGCCCTGCCCAGCTCCGCCAATGCGGACCTGATGCTGGATACCACCTTTGTGGATGAAGCCGCCCTGAAAGGCTATGCCGTTCACCCGGCCCATGTGGCTGTGGCTGATGGCAAAGTGCGCCCCTATACCGCCGTGCGCACCTGCCTGGATTTTGAAGTATAACAGGGTAAGCTATTAAGCTGAAAAAAAGGATCAATCAATGATGCAGAATACAGAACATACCGCCGCGCCGCTGCTGGTGCGCGGGGGCCGGGTTTATGACGCCGTTCACCCGGAACCACAGCAGATCGACCTGCTGCTGGAAAACGGCCGCATTGTTGCCATGGGGCATGAACTGAACGTGCCCGCCGATATCGCCGTGCTGGATGCTGCCGGGCTGGATATTTTCCCCGGTTTTGTGGATGCGCACACCCATATCGGCCTGGATGGTTATGGCATCGGGTACGAAGGCTGCGACTACAACGAGATGAATGACATCTGGACCCCGCAGCTGCGCGCCATTGACGGCATCAACCCTCGCGATCCCTCCTTTGCCCATGCACGGGAAGCAGGCATTACCTGCGTGTGCACCGGGCCGGGCAGCGCTAATGTGCTGGGCGGTACCTTTACCGCCATCAAGACGGTGGGCGAGCGTGTGGACAACATGATCGTCAAGGAAGCCGTTGCCATGAAATGTGCCTTTGGCGAAAACCCCAAGCGCTGCTATAAAGATAAATGCGATTCTACCCGCATGTCCACCGCTGCGTTCCTGCGCGGGGCACTGGCTTCCGCCAGGGATTACGGTGCCCGCAAGGCTGCCGCCAACGGCGATGTGACCAAAATGCCCGCTTATAATCAGAAGCTGGAAGCTCTGCTGCCGGTGCTGGACCACACCATTCCCCTGAAAGCCCATGCACACCAGGCCAACGATATCTTTACCGCCATCCGCATTGCCAAAGAGTTCGATGTGGGCCTGACGCTGGAACATGTGACCGAAGGCCACCTGATCGTGGACGAACTGGCCAAGGAAAGCAATATCCCCATGGCCGTCGGCCCCAGCCTGACCTTTGCCAGCAAGTTTGAACTGCAGAACAAATCCTGGGAAACGCCGGGCGTTCTGGCAAAAGCGGGCTGCCATGTTTCCATCATCACCGATAACTCGGTTATTCCGCAGCAGTACCTGCCGCTGTGCGCCGGTATGGCGGTCAAAGCTGGCATGGATCCGTTTGCCGCGCTGCAGGCCATCACCATCAACCCGGCCAAGCACATCGGCATTGCTGACCGTGTTGGCTCCATCGAGGTCGGCAAGGATGCAGACCTGGTGCTGACCGATGGCTGCCCGTTTGAGGTTATGACCAACGTGAAAGCTGTTCTGATCAACGGCGCAGTGGTCAGCCAGAAATAAAAAGCACTGCACCGATGTAAAAAATAGGCTGGCATCTTGCAAACAGCAGGGTGCTGTGCTATAATATCCACAGAACAGCAAAGGCGCTGTCCGATAGCATTGCTATACGGACAGCGCCTTTTTTGGTTCAATAGGAATTACCACGGATGGAATGAGAGTGAGAAATATGGAAAAGAATCCTCGTTATGTCGAAATCGATTACGCCAAATACGCGCCCGATATCCCGGAGGATCAGCTGGAAGCTTATTACGGCCTGCCCAAACATGTACAGTTCTGTAATGAATGCGTGATGAGCAACCAGAAGCCGAACTCCTGCTATGAATTTGAACATACGATCAAGTCCATTAAAAAGACGATGGTCATTCAGGACGACGGCACCTGCGATGCCTGCCATGCCTGCCACAATAAGGCTAACGGCCATATCGACTGGGCCCTGCGCGAAAAAGAGCTGCGTGAGCTGTGCGATGAATACCGCAAAAATGACGGCAGCTATGACTGCCTGGTGCCCGGCTCCGGCGGCAAGGACAGCTTTTATGCCGCTCACATCCTGAAATACAAATACGGCATGCACCCCCTGACGGTGACTTGGGCACCGCATATCTACACCCCCTGGGGCTGGGATAACATGCAGGCCTGGATCCACGCCGGGTTTGATAACTACCTGTGTACCCCCAACGGCATGACCCACCGTCTGCTGACCCGTTTGGCGACCGAGAACCTGTTCCACCCGTTCCAGCCGTTCATTTTGGGCCAAAAGCAGCTGGCCCCCAAGATGGCCGCCAAGTTCGGCATTCCCCTGGTGTTCTATGGCGAGAACGAGGCCGAGTTCGGCAACCCCATTGCGGATAACAACTCTGCCCTGCGTGACGAGCACTTTTTTGCCGTCAATGATTACGACCATATCTATCTGGGCGGTGTCAGCCTGCGCCAGCTGGAAGAGGATTATAAGGTGGATAAAGCCGACCTGGCCATCTACCTGCCGTCCGAAACTTCCAACCTGGAGAAAAACCATGTTCAGGTGCGCTACCTTGGCTATTACGAAAAATGGCATCCGCAGGGCGCCTACTATTACAGTGTAGAACACGGCGGCTTCCGCCCCGCACCGGAGCGCACCCAGGGCACCTATTCCAAGTATAACTCCATCGATGATAAGATCGACGACTTCTTCTATTACACCACCTACATCAAGTACGGCATCGGCCGCACCACCTATGACGCTGCACAGGAGATCCGCAACGAGGAAATCACCCTGGAAGAGGGCAAGGCGCTGTGCAAAAAGTTTGACGGCGAGTATCCCGACCGCTTTGAAAAAGAGATCTTCCAGTATCTCTCCCTAGACCGCCAGCACTTCCCGTGGGCCAGCCAGCTGTTTGAACAGCCCAAAATGGACCGCGAATACTTTATGCACCTGGCCGACCGTTTCCGCAGTCCCCACCTTTGGAAATGGGAGGACAACATGTGGAAACTGCGTCACACCCCCTACGAGGGCGACAGCGAAGTGCTTTGGGGCGACCCGAAGGGCACCCACCACGAAATATAAGGCCAAGGGCAATACCGCATAATTCTAAGTGCCGATACGGCGAGCGAGGTGCGGCAGCTGCTAAGCCAAAAGCGCAGATAATACTTTGTGTATTATCGAGTATTTTGGCAACGCAGCTGCCGTGCCGCAGCTGCCGGAGCGGTGCTTAAGCCGCAAGGCGGGAATTGTGCGGTGTTGCCCAAGAGCTCTGGAACTGAGGAATTTTTTATGGCTAAGAAAAAAATCCGCCTGATTGCACGGCTGGATGTCAAGGATACCAACCTCGTCAAAGGCATTCAGTTGGAGGGCCTGCGCAAGCTGGGGGATCCCAACCTGTTTGCACGGGAATATTATGAGCAGGGCATTGACGAGCTGCTGTACATTGATATTGTGGCCAGCCTGTATAACCGTAACAACCTTTCGGATATTGTGCGCAAAACCGTGGATGATGTGTATATCCCGGTCTGCGTGGGCGGCGGTCTGCGCAGCGTCGAGGATGTGCGCCACATTCTTTCCATGGGGGCGGATAAGGTTGCCATCAACACGGCGGCCATCAAACGCCCGGAGCTGATCACCGAGGTTGCCAACGCCTTTGGCAGCCAGTGCATGGTGCTTTCCATCCAGGCCAAGCGCAACCGCACCTGGCCCGGCAAGTGGGAAGCTTATTATGACAACGGCCGCGCCCATTCTGGTTATGATGTAGTGGAATGGGCCAAACGCGGCGTGGCGCTTGGGGCAGGGGAGATCCTGCTGATGAGCGTGGACAACGAGGGCCTGCAGCGCGGCATGGACCTGGAACTGATCGAGGCTGTGACCAAGGCGGTCAATGTGCCGGTCATCTGCGGCGGCGGTGTTGGCTGCGGGGATGACATTGTGGACGGTGCCAAAGCCGGTGCCGATGCTGTGGCCTGCGCCGCAGTGCTGCACTATAAAAAAGAAACCGTGCAGGAACTGAAAGATGAAATCCGCGCAGGCGGGGTGGAGGTGCGCCGGGTATGAAAGTAACAGTGATCGATTACGGTCTATCCAACCTGCTCAGCGTGCAGCATGCGTTCGCTCATTTTGGGGCAGAAGTACAGGTGACCAGCAGCCCGGCAGATGTTCTGGCAGCCGATGCCCTGGTGCTGCCCGGCGTGGGCGCTTTCCAGGACGGCATGCAGGGGCTGGAACAGCTGGGGCTGATCGAGCCCATCAAGCAAAAGACGGCCCAGGGTACCCTGTTGCTGGGTATCTGCCTTGGGATGCAGATGCTGTTTGACGAATCCGAAGAATTCGGCCTGCACAAGGGCCTTGGCCTGATTCCCGGCCGCGTGGTGCGCATCCCGGATGTGGACGCGGACGGCAGCCCCCAGCGGGTGCCGCACATCAGCTGGAACCCACTGTACCCGGCGGGCGGCCGCACGGATTTTTCCGGTACCGCCTTGCAGAATGTGCAGCCGGGACAGGAATGCTATTTTATCCACTCTTATGAAGCAAAGCCCGCAGCGGAGGAATACCGCCTGGCCGATACCGTGTATGGCGGCCGCAAGGTGTGCGCCGCTGCCCAAAAGGGCTGTGTGATCGGCACCCAGTTCCACCCGGAAAAATCCGGCCCGGTGGGGCTTGGCATCATCAAAGCCTACCTGGACCTGTGCGCCCAGGCAGAATAACAGGGAAATAAAACGGATTTTCAAACATAAGATAATCCAATGCCAGGGAACGTTCTGCGCGAGCGTTCCCCTTTTTGTTGTTGGTTTTGCTAAACTGATGGGTGAATTTTGGGCGGAGTTGTACAATTTGGTGCAAATTTGCCTGCAAAAATGGCACCAAAAGTCCATAAAAGTCCGAAAAATGGTCATTTATCTATTCCCAAGGACAAAAGTTTGGTGTATAATAACACCTGTAGCTTGGTTAATTAAATGACAATCTTTCTGGAGAGGTGTCTGTGCATGAAAAAGCTGATATTGGTCACAAGCCCGCCGGCCTGCGGAAAAACCTTTATTTCCAAGCAGCTGGCAAAAGCGCTGAACCACGTTGTCTATCTGGATAAGGATACCTTGATCCCTTTGTCCAAGCAAATCTTTGCGGTGGCGCACCAGCCGTATGACCGCAGCAGCATCTTTTTTGAAAAATATATCCGTGACCTGGAATATCGTGTGGTTCTGGACCTTGCTATGGAAGCGCTGGAGTACGATGATATTGTGCTGATTAACGCCCCCTTTACGCAGGAGATCCGTGACCTTGACTATATTACCACCCTGCGTGCTGAGCTGAAAAAGAAGCAGGCGGAGCTGGTTGTGATTTGGGTAGATACTAACCCCGAAGTGTGCCACCAGCGCATGATCGACCGCGCCAGCGACCGTGACATGTGGAAGCTGAACCACTGGGACGAATATATCCTGGGTGTCAACTTTAACCCGCCGCTCAGCTTAAAGCTGGAAAACCAGCCCGATTCGCTGCTGATCTTCCACAATTCTTCCGATGAAGAGTTTGAAGAGAGCATGAAAACCATTGTTGCCCAGTTGGAAGCCGCTGTGGCCAACCGTGTGGAGATCCCGCGCACCCGGTATTGAACTGCACCCCATTTGTTAGACAGTATGATATACTATCT
>UMIP01030326.1_pt1 | contig 25980 bp, 20 predicted proteins | sample 1965751 | NCBI WGS metagenome assembly UMIP01 (sample SAMEA4836117, study PRJEB28245) | human gut metagenome | biome: gut microbiome; material: fecal sample | place: Denmark | collected 2008
CGTCGGATGATGCGCATAATCGTCAACAACCCAGATCCCATCAATGCGGCCTTTTGTTTCAAAACGTCTTCTAGCACCGCTGAATTTCTTCAATGCAGGTAAAATCTGCTGCATCGGTATCCCCATTGCCTGTGCCGTCGCTATTGCTCCCAAAGAATTAAGCACATTATGCTGTCCTGGTACGATCAGCTCAACGGTGCTGACAAAAACTCCTTCTACATATAAATCATAACAGGTACCATTGACACTGTATCGGATGTTTCTCGCCTGATAACGAGCGTCTTCATGCTCCAGGCCATAGCTGATAACAGGAGTTGTCGTTTCTGATGCCAGCTTGCGCAGTTTTGGACTGTCCATACATAAAATTGCTGCGCCGCCGTCTTTGACATTAGACAAAAACTCTGTAAAAGCCAGATAAATATTTTCTTCGCTGCCATAATGGTCCATATGATCGTTTTCAATATTTGTAACAATGGCATACTTAGGATAAAACTTTAAAAAAGAACCGTCGCTTTCATCAGCCTCAGCTACCACATATGGTCCTGCCCCATTACGGGCGTTACCGCCCAAGCTGCCAACCTCACCGCCAATAATAATGGTCGGATCGATATCCGATGCAGCAGCAATACAGGAAATCATTGCACTGGTAGTAGTTTTGCCGTGAGCACCTGCCACAGCCACCCCATCAGCATGATTAAGAATCTCTGCCAGCACATCTGATCTGTGCAGAATAGGTAAATTACGTTTTTTCGCTTCCATCAGTTCGGGGTTATTTTGATGGATAGCACTGGATATAACTACGGCGTCGACATCGTCGACCTGACATTCGGCATGACCCATGTAAACCAAAGCGCCCTCTTGAGCAAGCTTAGCTCCCATATGACCGGCATTAAGATCAGAACCTGATACCTGATAACCGCGTTTGAGCAAAACATGCGCAATAGCACTCATTCCGGCTCCTCCAATACCGATAAAATGAATGTTTTGCAGACCTTTAAGCACTAAAAGCCCTCCTCCGTCATTTTCTTACTAAGTTCAACGCCTGCTGCGCGATTTCTGCCGCCGCCTCAGGTCTTCCCAAACTTTTTGCAGCTTTTTTCATAGCCTGCAGTTGGTTATCGTTGATCAGTAATTTTTCTATCTCTTCCAACAATTTTTCGCCTGTCAGTTCTTTATCCAAAATAACCTTAGCTGCTCCGGCCGCCTCTACGGCCTTAGCGTTAAATTCCTGGTGATTGGCTGTAGCGTAAGGATATGGTACAAGCACAGCAGGAACACCCTTTGCTGTCAACTCTGCCAAACCGATAGCTCCGGCCCGAAATACAGCCAGATCGGCAGCTGCCAAAGCAACCGGCATATTATGCAGATATGGCCTGATCATAATGTTATCGTCCAATGATCCGGCCTTCCTCATTTCAGCCATATAATATTCATAATTAACTTCACCGGTAGCATGCAGCACCTGCACATCTGAGCGTCCCGACAGCTCGCGCTCTACATACTGCATGGCATTATTGATGCTGCGGGCCCCTCGGCTTCCACCTGATACAAGAATAGTTTTTTTGTTTGCATCAAGCCCAAGCTCAGCAACAGCATCCTTACGTTTTTTCTGCATGATCTCGCTGCGAATAGGATTCCCTGTAAAAATCTTTTTTGACGAACCGCCAAAATATTTTTCGGCCTCACTATAACCTAAAAAAACCTTTCTCACATAACGCGCCAGAATTTTATTAGTTACACCAGGCATTGCGTTCTGTTCCTGAATACATGTGGGAATACCTTTTAAAGAAGCTAAAAACACGATTGGACCACAAACATAACCGCCAGTACCAATAACTAAATCCGGCTTCAACTTATCAAGCAGGCTGTAGGCATCTTTAAGCCCATGCAGCAGTTTTATGCCTGAACGCAATGTGTCTAAACTTAAACTGCGTTTAAAACCTGCAACATCAATAAATTCCAAATTATAACCGTAACGTGGAATAATATCTTTTTCCAAACCTTGCCTTGTCCCGACAAAGGTAATTTCCACATCAGGACGGATATCCTTGATTTGATCGGCAATAGTCAGCGCCGGATAAATATGCCCGCCGGTACCGCCGCCAGAAAGTATAACTTTCACAGTTTTTCCTCCTAGCCTTTACTTTGGCAATGCCGCAACCAAATTTTTAAAATAACGGCCGCGTGCAGGGAAATTTTCAAACATATCATACGAAGAACAGGCAGGTGACAGTAATACTACCTGTGGCGCAGCAGCCAGCTTATACGCCAGCTCAACAGCCTCATCCATTGTCTCTACTTTTCTGATATCGCCTACGCCTGCTGCTGCGGCAGCTTCATAAAAACGTTCTTTCGCTTCACCCAATAAAATCAGCACATCTGCCTTGGCCTGCACTAATTTCATCATCGGTTCCAAAGATGTCATTTTATCATGTCCGCCTGCCAGCAAAATTATATGCCCGTCAAAAGCTTCCAAAGCTTTTATTGTCGAATCAGGATTAGTTGCTTTCGAATCATTATAATATGGTACACCGTTAACTGTCATCACATACTCCAAACGGTGCTCAACACCTGTGAAATCCAGCAAAACCCTGCGCATATTTTCAATAGTGACCCCGGCAAAAAAACATGCCGCAATAGCCGCCAGTACATTTTCTTCATTATGACCGCCAAATACACGCAAGTCTTTTTTATGACAAACAGTATAAAGCTGTCTGTCCCAGGCAATAGTAAAATTACCTCCGTTTAAATATACGCCCCGATTAAGCTGCTCCCTGCGGCTGAACCAGCAAACCCTTGAAGGGGCCAATTCGCCCCAGCCGCGTATAATAGGATCATCATAATTTAAAATCACGATATCATTCTCACGCTGTTTTTTAAATATATTACACTTCGCCGCACCATAAGCTTCCATCGTATGGTGGCGATCTAAATGATCGGGAGTCAGATTCAAAATTACTGCTACATCTGGGCGAAACTCACGCACACCTTCCAGCTGAAAACTAGACAGTTCCGCTGCAAGCCAGGCGTCAGCTCCTAAATTCTCAACTTCCTTAGACAATGCCTGTCCAATATTACCGCCAACGGCCGTTGGCACAGGCAAAGTTTTCAGCATTTCTCCTACTAAAGTAGTAGTTGTTGTTTTTCCATTCGTACCCGTAATTCCTATAATATGCCCATGATAACTGCGGTATGCCGCTTCTACTTCACTTATGACCTCTATTCCCATCTGCACGGCCATATCAGTCAAAGGATTAGCCAAAGGAATACCAGGCGATAAAACTATCTGTTCTACTTCCTGCAGCAAAGTTTCCCCATTGCCGCAGTACAGGCCACCACCTTGCTTTTTCAGCAGTTCCAGCAAAGCATTATCTATCTTTGTTTCCTTATCGCTATATAGAAGCACCCTGCAGCCTTGTTTCGCCAAAGCGTCAGCAGCTCCGCAGCCACTGATGCCAGTACCGTATACTAAAACCGTCTTTGTCATTAGCAGCCGCCTCCGTTCCCCAAACACCATAACCCGATACCGATTAAACCAAGCAGCAAACTACTGCCCGCAAAAACTTGCACAATCTTTGTTTCTTTCCACCCGCCCAATTCAAAATGATGATGAATAGGCGTCATACGAAAAATACGCTTACCGCCTGTTTTCTTAAAATAACCGACCTGAATAATAACCGAAGCTGCTTCCATAACATAAATCCCGCCAAGAATAATCAGCAACAGCTCTGTCCGTGTCAACAGGGCCAACGCAGCAATTCCTCCGCCCAGTGCCAAAGAACCTGTATCGCCCATAAAAACTTTAGCCGGATAACGATTGAACAGTAAAAAGCCCAAACAAGCACCCGTCAATGTCAAAGCAAAAATACTGAGGTCCATACTGCCTGACTGATAAGCAATATAAGCATAAGCCAACGTTACCGGTACTGTTACGGATGCAGCCAGGCCATCTAACCCATCAGTAAGATTGACAGCATTCGTAGTACCTACCAGAAGCAAAAACGCCAGTACGTAATATAGGCTTCCCAAGGGAACTGACAATGAGGTTCCTGGAATATTCAACCCCAAATTTACATGCGGCTGCAATTCAAGATAATAAACATAGGCACCAGCCAGCAAGAATTGTAAAAACAGTTTCTGTTTAGCTGTAAGCCCAAGATTACGTTTCATTACCACTTTAATATAATCGTCAACAAAACCAATCAGCGCATGCCCAAAAGTCAGAAGCAATGCAATCAAAACTGCCGGCGTCAGCTTGCACCATACCAGCACTGCAACCAGAACTGCAGTCAGTATCATCAACCCGCCCATTGTCGGTGTGCCACTCTTTTTTTGATGTGCCTGCGGCCCGCAGTCACGAATGCTCTGACCAAATTTCAATTTATGAAGCAGCGGTATCAGCACAGGTCCACTGGCTGCGCAGATCACAAAAGATGTCGCCAATGCTCCCCAAAGGCTGTAATCCATTTTCTATCAATCTCCAAACCTTATAGCTATAGCTGTTTATTTTTTAAAACTAACTCCAAAAGAGAATCCACCTGCATCGAATGCGAACCTTTTAAAAGCACTATGTCATGCGACTGCAGAAGGCTATCCAAAAGCTTGGCCGCTTCATCTCGGCCAGCACACCAATATGCTTTGCCTCCCAAAGCTTCAACTGCCGCGGCAATAGCTTTTGCTTCATCACCATAAGCGATTACCATATCCGTCTTTTCGCGAACAGCAAACTGACCAACTCTGCGATGAGAATCGAAAGAAATATCACCCAGCTCCAGCATATCAGCCAACACTGCAATCGTGCGGGCGCCGTGGGCAGCTTTCTTTGCTTCATGTAAAGTTTTTAACGCTGCTTCCATTGAAGCAGGGCTGGCATTATAGGCATCATTGATTACCGTCATAGTACCTATATGCACTATTTCCTGACGGCTGCCTGTCAGTTTTGCTGTCATTAAAGCTTTAGCACTATTATTTAATTTTACACCAAAAGCAGCACCCACTGCAATCGCTGCCAAAGCATTTTGTACATTGTGTTCACCAATAAATGGCATATTCACTTCCGTACGTTCTCCTGATCTGCTGTCAATGCAGGTAAATACACTCCCATGAGCAGTTGTTACCACATTATCACCGCGGAAAGTAGCTTTACCTGAATACCCATAAGTAACAACCTGTGCCTTAGTTTTATCCGCCATTGCTGCAACATATTCATTATCAGCATTCAGCACCGTCAATTGTTCCTGTGTCAGATCTTCAACTAGCTCACTTTTTGCTCTGGCAATATTTTCCATACTTCCCAGAAGCTCCATATGTGTTTCACCAACATTAGTCACAACCGCTACATCAGGTTTTGCAATATCGCATAATTCCCTAATCTGACCCAAGCCGCGCATTCCCATTTCGACAACAGCAATCTCTGTATCAGCCTTAACGCTCAGCAATGTTTTTGGCAAACCAATTTCATTATTAAAATTTTCCTGAGTTTTGATCACCTTAAACTTAGTCGACAAGCAGGCAGCAATCATATCCTTAGTAGAAGTTTTACCATTAGAACCAGTAACAGCAACCACCTTTAAATTTTTATTACTCATTCTGTATGCATGCGCTATCTGCTGATAAGCAAGCAGCGTATCCTCAACAGTAATAATTACAGTTTCAGAGGGCAGTTCAGGCACAGGCTTTGACACCAGCACTGCCGCCGCTCCATGTTCCAACGCCATTTTACAATAAGCATGACCGTCAAAACGCTCACCACACAAAGCTACGAACAATTCACCACTGCTTTCAATCCGCGAATCAGTCGTAATCCCTGTGAAAACAAGCTCCTGCATATTTTCACAATGTCCACCTGTTGCCGTTATTATTTCCTGCAAGCTCAACATACAATCACCTTTTCTTCCAGTATTCCTGCACTACTTCACGATCATCAAAGTGAATAGTTTTATCTGCCAGAATTTGATAGTTTTCATGGCCTTTACCGGCGATCATAATTACATCATTCGCAGCAGCCTCAGACAAGGCATGATAAATAGCGTCTCTGCGCTCTGCAATCAATTCCACACTCTTCCCTTCCGGAACATCCTTCAGCGCCTCTGCAATCTCGTCAATGATAACTGCCGGATCCTCAGTACGCGGATTATCAGAAGTAACTACGACCCTATCTGCCAGCTCCAAAGCGATCCTTCCCATAATAGGCCTTTTTTTATTGTCACGGTCACCACCGCAGCCAAATACTACCCACAGTTTGCCTTCCGTAATACTACGAGCAGTTTTCAGCACATTTTCCAAACCATCAGGAGTATGAGCATAATCAACAATAACAGTATACGGCTGTCCTGCTTCCACTAACTGGAAACGTCCAGGAACACCGTCGAAACCATTTAAAACATCAACAATAGTTTTTTTATCAATTTGTTCTGCCAACGCAATAGCCACAGCCGCCATAACATTGTAAACATTAAATTCACCCGTAATTTTTAAAAGCAGATCCATCTCGCTCACCGGCGTATGCAGCTGTAACCGCATTTGTTTAGCCTCAACTTTAAAAAACAACGGATAAATATCATTATTACGTCCTTCGCCATAAGTCAGTATTCTTGTTTTTGTGCGGTCGCATAAAATCGGCGAACTTGCATCATCCATATTAAAAACTGCTGTTTTATTCTCTTTTTTACCTTCATGCAAATGTTCAAACAACAGCCCTTTCGCATCGCGATAGTTTTCCAGTGTTTTATGAAAATCCAAATGATCCTGCGTTATGTTGGTTAAAGCAGCAGTGTCATATTCACAGCCGGCAACACGATTAAGTGCCAGTGCATGCGACGAAACCTCCATGACCACATACTCGCATCCGGCTTCTTTCATTCTGTATAAAGCACGCTGCAGATCTACTACGTCTGGAGTAGTATTATGAGCTACAATAGCCTCGTCCTCGATCATTATATTGATAGTTCCTATAAGCCCAACCTTAAATCCGGCCTTACGTAAAATAGCACGCACAATATTGGTAGTAGTGGTTTTACCATTCGTTCCCGTTACCCCTATCATCCGCATAGTTTTACCTGGATAATCATAGAAAAAGGGAGCGATAACTTCCATTCCCAATCGGGTATCAGCCACCTTTAAAAGCGTCAATCCATCAGGACATACCTCTGGAACATCCTCAACCAAAGCTGCACCGGCACCAGATGCAGCAGCCTGCTCCAAGTATTTATGCCCATCCACATGTGCCCCTTTCAGACATATAAACAAACTGCCTTCTCTCACTTCGCGCGAATCAGCAGTTATATCCTTAATGATTTTATCGCAGTCACCAACAACCTGTACTTCAGGCAGTACAGCAACGATTTCTTCTAACAGCTTTTGCATATAGCATACCTCCAAAAGTGAAAGGGCAGCCTATATACAGGCTGCCTTCTAAAATCTTCATATATTATAGCATATTTTTAATAAGAAGGCTATGAAACGATTATTTTGCATAAGCATAGCCGTCATAAGCAACTTTACGGCTATCAGCCTTCACATAGATATTATTACGGGCAACTGTCATACCCAATTGTTTTTCAGCTATACTGGTGACTCTTTCCGGCCCCTTCAGCTGCTCAACTTCAATTTTTATTTCCGAATTTTTTAAAAGCAACGTAGCTTCCTGCTGCTTCAATGCAACAAGCTCATCACCTGTACGGACCAGGCTTTCGCTGCGTGCGACCGCAGCAAAATAAGCCACCATCACGAGCAGTACTAACACGGCAGCACGGCGACGCACAAGTTTATAGTCAACTTTTTTGACTTTGCGAACCCGCTCTACAGGTCTCTCATATTCAATTTCTTCCCATGCGTAGTTATCATACTTACGTGCTAACATGCTCCACCCTCCAAATCAGCGTTTGATCGCATAACGTAACCGTGCGCTGCGCGAACGCGGATTCGCCTCTATTTCCGCATCGCTGGGAACTATATTCCCCACTTTTTTTACAAGCGGCTTTCTGCCGCAAACACAAACTGGAAGCTGCGGCGGACATATACACCCTTTCGCCAGCTGTGCCAGTGTTTGTTTCACTATCCTATCTTCTAAAGAATGAAATGTAATCACTCCTATACGCCCGCCGCTTTTCAAACGTTCGACCGCCTGCGTTACAACATTTTCCAAAATATTCAATTCATCATTCACTTCAATACGGATTGCCTGAAACGTACGTTTTGCAGGATGCGGACCATCCTGCCGCGCTCTCTTGGGAATTGCCTTTTTGATCACATTCACAAGTTCAAAGGTAGTTTTAATAGGCTTTTCAGACCGTTCCTTAACGATAAACTGAGCTATTCTTTTACTCCAGCGTTCTTCACCATAACGGTAAATAATATCCGCCAGTTCTTCTTCTTTGTAACGGTTAACTATATAATAAGCATCTTTTTTACTTTCTTTATCCATCCTCATATCCAAAGGACCATCATGCATATACGAAAATCCACGCTCCGGTGTGTCCAGTTGATAAGAAGATACACCAAGATCAAAAAAAATTCCGTCAATCTTATCAATATCCAAGCCATCTAAAACATCGTCGAAATTCTTAAAATTTGACTTAGCGATTTTTATTTTACAAGGCAGTCCCTGCAATCTAACACTTGCAGCTGCAATCGCGTCATCGTCCTGATCAATAGCGACCAGCGTGCCCCGCGAACTGAGCTGCATGGCAAACCCTTTGGAATGTCCCGCACCACCCATGGTGCAGTCCACATAAATTCCATCTTTGTCAGTTATAAGCCAGTTGATGCTCTCTTCCAGCAATACGCTTTTATGTACAAATTCCATTATCATGGCCGCCTGTCCTTAGATTCCTAAATCAAGATCTGCCAACTGTTCCGCTAATTCGCCCACATCTTCGGCATTTTCTTCGTTATATGCGTTCCAGCGTTCTGCGTCCCAGATCTCAGCCCTGTTGCCAACGCCGACAATAACGGCATTTTTATCCAGTCCTGCAAACTCGCGCAGATTAACAGGTAAAAGTACCCGTCCCTGTTTATCGCACTCACCTTCGGCAGCACCGCCAAAAAAGAAACGGTTAAAATCACGGGCACCCTTACGGGTCATCGGTAAAGAATTGAGCTTTGCTTCTAAAAGCCGCCATTGCTCAAGATCATAAACAAATAAGCAGCCGTCCAGCCCTTTTGTTAAAACAAACTTTGTTCCCAAAGCCTCGCGGAGCTTTACAGGCATAAAAAGGCGTCCCTTTGCATCAAGGTTATGTTGAAACTCGCCCATTAACATTTTGAGACACTCCTTCCTCCACTTTGCTCCACTTTTCACCATTATAACCTCATTTTTGTGAAATTACAACATTTTTTTACTAATATATAAGAAATTATATAAAAAAAACTTCCGCAAGCTTTAGCTTGCGGAAGTTTAAATCTTTTTAGTATCAGTAATTGGTGCTTCTCAGTTCAAAATAGCCCTGCGGATGGTCGCAGACCGGGCATTTTTCCGGAGCTTTTTCAGCAACAACAATTCTGCCACAGTTGCTGCAGATCCAAACCTGTTTTTCTTCACGTTTGAATACTCTGTCATTTTCGATATTGGCGAGCAGTGCCAGATATCTTTCTTCATGCTCTTTCTCGATTTTGGCAACTTCTTCAAAAAGGAAAGCGATTTTATCAAAGCCTTCTTCTCTTGCTTCCTTTGCAAAACCTGCATACATGTCGGTCCATTCATAATGTTCACCGGCTGCAGCGTCTTTCAGGTTAGCCATAGTATCGGGCAGGCTGGCATGCGGAATACCGCCGCTCATTAAAATTTTGAACCAGATCTTAGCATGCTCTTTCTCGTTACCTGCAGTTTCTTCAAAAATAGAAGCGATCTGATTATAGCCTTCTTTTTTAGCGATACCAGCATAATAAGTGTATTTATTTCTCGCTTCAGACTCACCTGCGAACGCGGTATGCAAATTAGCTTCTGTTTTACTTCCTTTAAATTCCATTGGAAACTCCTCCTTTAAAACAATAATTTTTTTTATATACAACCCGTTGCGGGCGTACGTTCTTAGTTCTTCTCCTTGGCTTCCAGCTTTTGACATTCAGGACAGACGCCGTTAAACACGATGTCATGGTCTTCCATTTTAAAACCGGTGACTTCGCCTACTTTTTCGTCCAGCCCTTCTATATAGTCCATATCCTCAACATTCATAAACATACCGCAATGAGTACATTTTATGTGATAATGCCTGGTCAGGATATGGTCAAAACGATCAGCGCCGCTTGGTACGGAAACCTTGCCCAACAGGCCGCTTTCTACCAGCGAATTAAGATTTCTGTACACAGTGCCTTTGCTTATATCAGGATATTCCATAGTAATACGGTCATACACTTCTTCGGCAGTGGGGTGATCTGCTAAAAATCTTACGGCAGCTATAACTAACTGCCTTTGGATAGTGTTTCTCTTAGTCATATATACCTCTCCTATCGAAACTTATTCTTAATTAGAATTATACACCCAATTAAATCATTGTCAAGCATTTTCACTGTTTTTTCACCTGCACAAACAGCATTTTTACCAGTCCGGACAGTAACTGTTTTTGAAAATTGCGAAATCAATATCGATAAGTTTTTTTCATAAAATAGTACTTAAACAAATCAGATAATTCATAAAGGAATCAGCTTCATTGACAACCGGGAAGCAGGCGACGTATAATTTAGGCAGCAGTTAACCGCTCCAACACAAGCAGCTTCAATAATAAAACATCTATCGAGGTCCATATGCAAACACTAACATTAGACAAACTTGCCATTGGTCAAAAAGCAACTATCACTACTGTCGGCGGTGAAGGAATCCTGCGCCGCCGTTTTTTAGATATGGGACTGACCCCCAAAACCAAAGTCATGGTACGTAAAAAAGCCCCCTTAGGCGACCCGATCGAAATTTTTCTGCGTGGCTATGAGCTCACTCTAAGGCTGGATGACGCCAATAAGATCACCGTTGCACCGGAGGAACCATGAGCCTTACCTTCGCCCTCGTCGGCAACCAAAACTGCGGCAAAAGCACACTTTTCAACTATCTGACCGGCAGCAATCAGCACGTCGGCAACTTTCCCGGCGTCACGGTCCAGAAAAAAGAAGGCCGCCTGCTGAACAATAAAGATGTCACCGTCATTGATCTGCCGGGCATTTATTCGCTGTCGCCCTATACCTCGGAAGAAATCGTGACCCGTGACCTGCTTTTACGCAGCAAACCTGATATCATCATCAACGTTATCGACGCTACCAATATTGAACGCAGTCTCTATCTTTCCCTGCAGCTCATCGAACTCAACACCCCGATGATCATGGCCCTGAATATGATGGATGAACTTACGGCCAGCGGCGGTTCTATCAATATCAAAAAAATAGAAGACCGCCTTACCGTACCGGTCGTCCCAATCACAGCCAATTCAGGTGCCGGCGTTGACGAACTGCTTTCACGCGCCCTGAAAACCGCTCATGATAAAAAAATGCCTGAACGACTCGACTTTTGTTCAGGCGTCACTCATATGGCGATTCATTCTATCGCCCACCTGATCGAAGCCAAAGTCCGCAGCAAAGGACTGCCGTTGCGATTTTCGGCAACAAAACTCATTGAAGGCGATGAACCATTGGTAAAAGAGCTTGAACTGACAGCCAACGAGCTGGATATTATTGACCATGTCACCAAAGACTTGGAAATAGCTTTAGATACAGATAAAGAAGCGGCGCTGGCCGATATGCGTTACACTTATATTGAAGAATTATGTTCCTACGCCGTACATAAACCACAAGAAACAATTGCTCAGATGAGGTCAGTCAAAATCGACCATTATCTGACCCATAAATATTTTGCAATACCTATTTTCCTGCTGACTATCTTCACCATTTTTTGGCTCACCTTCGATGTTATCGGCGCCGCATTAAGCGACTGGCTCGAAATCGGCATCCGTTCCATTACTGAAGCCGCCGATCTGGGTCTTACTGCAATCGGCCTCAGTGCACCTATCCATTCCCTCATTATTGACGGTATTTTTACAGGTGTAGGCAGCGTCCTTTCCTTCCTGCCAACTATTGTTACACTTTTTTTCTTTCTATCCATGCTTGAAGACAGTGGTTATATGGCCCGGATTGCCTTTGTTATGGACAAACTGCTGAGAAAAATTGGCCTATCCGGTTCTTCATTCGTTCCTATGCTGATAGGATTCGGCTGCAGCGTCCCGGCCATTATGGCCACACGTACCCTTGCCAGCGAACGTGACCGCAAAATGACCATGATTCTCACACCATTTATGTCCTGCAGTGCTAAACTGCCAATCTACGGTGTTTTTATATCAGCCTTTTTTGCCGATAACAAAGCCGCGGTTATGATGTTCCTGTATTTATTGGGAATCTTCATTGCAATCGCTTCAGGACTGCTTTTAAAAACCTTTGTTTATAACGGTCAGCCAGTTCCTTTTGTTATGGAGCTGCCCGCCTATCGTCTGCCAACAGCCCGCAATATCATGCTGCATATGTGGAGCAAGGCCAAAGACTTCTTATACAAAGCCTTTACTGTTATCTTCGTTGCCAGCATCGTCATCTGGCTGCTGCAAAGCTTTGACACCAGATTCTATATGGTAGACAATCCCGAAAACAGTATGCTGGCCGGTATAGGCAGTTTTATTGCACCATTCTTTGCTCCGCTTGGATTCGGCGACTGGCGTGCTGCAACGGCACTTGTTACCGGTCTAACAGCCAAAGAAGTTGTCATCAGCACTCTATCTGTCCTGATGGGAGGAGACGGCGATATACCCGGTACAGCGCTACAAAGTATCTTTACACCGCTGACTGCTCTAAGCTTCCTAACTTTTTCTCTGCTTTATCCCCCTTGCATAGCAGCTCTCGCCGCAATCAGACGCGAAATGAATTCTACGACGGAGACATTTTATATCATGTCCTACCAGATAATCACCTCCTGGATCGTCGCTTTCATTGTCTATAATCTTGGTAAAATACTTGGATTTAAATAAAAAACATCCGGCTTCTTAAAAGGAGCTGGATGTTTTTATTATCTAACACTTACTCTGTTTAAAACAACTATAGCTGCAATAATATTTGTGCTTACGTCCTGCATAAACGGCATATTCCTAATAAATACAACTAAAGGAACCGTTTCATTACTGAATTTTTCTCTGAAAACTTCCGCATCGTTTCTCAGTTACGTTTTTATAAACAAAGCCAGGGCCGTTATTAAATAACAGCCCTGGCTCGGGGAATATTTCCAAACAGAACAGAGGGCTGCAATGTTCTGCCGAAAAGCAGATATTATTTTAACAAATTGTTAGAAAGTCCAGCGTGCACCAACATTCCAGCTCCAATCTTTTTTGAAATCGCCGCCGGCACTGCGTTCAAAGTCCAGATAAACATGATTATTCGTGCCTGTCTGGATAGCCGCTCCAATACCATACTCAAACCATGTATCTTTAAAACTGCGGTCTATCTTTATCCGGCTGCCGCTGTTATCAGCCATCGCAGCGTGGTAACCGCCGCCGAATTCATGCAGCAGATTGGCTTTTAAATAAATATTCGTTTTCTCATCGATATCCTTGCCCAAGTTAAAACCTATGCGCCCTAAAGCACTGCGAATTCCGCCCTGGCGTACTGCTATGCCATTACTGGTAGTATAGTTATCACCGCCTAAATAACCAATGGTCAGCTGCCCCTGTGGTTCTATATACCAACCTTTATCATCAATCATTTTCTTACGGCCATATTCACTGCTCAACGAAATACCGACATTGTGCATATCACCGCGTATTTTTTTACCGTTTTCATCAAACATTTTAAAATTGGTATCAATATGGTGGAACCTTAATACTACATCCAGATAATGTCCTTTATTACCCATTTCAGTAACATAAAAATTCATAGCCCGACTGTGATTATCACCACTGCCGCGGGAGTAACTGGCATCACCATCAGCATAGCTAATAGATACACCGCCGTACCGCGTATAATTTTGCTTTTCCTTCATTACTTCATCGTAGCCTAATTCATAATGAGTATATTTATTTTTGAAGCCAAAATTACCGCTGCGCCCTATTTTTGCGCCCTTGACCCTGAGCCAAACACCTTTTTCATCCACGCCATTATGACGTAAGTCTCCCAACCTTTTCATCAACTGATCATGATCAAGCCATGTATAATAAGCTAAGGATCCGGCTGATACCGCACCATCTACACCCGGTGTCGGCTTTTCTTCAGGATCAACGGTCGTCACAGCTTTTAAATACCAGTCAGTAGTATAATTAGAGTCATACGTATTATCTTTTTTATCCAGCTCGTAACGCTGATAGTACAGTGTACCTTCTCCATCAACTGCAGTAAATATCCCGTTATTGTTTTTTACGCTTGCCAGTACCGTATTTTCAGCCTCTGTACCTGTATAAAGACCGGTGATTTCATTTAAGGCGATCGCATGCGTACCATCAAAAGTATCGGTCACATAAATACGATCGCTGTTATTGACATTGGTCGTTCCATCAATATCCAAAACAAAATAACCGCCATTACCACTGAGATTTTCAGTAGTGAGACTGCTGAACGCACCTCCGTCTTTCGTCATATCCACTACTGATTTATTGTTAGTAAAATTTGTCAGTGAAGACGATCCTGTCATACGCCACATGCTGTCGGTCATATCAAGGTCTATAATGCCGGAATTTTCTGTTTCCGACTTACCTGTGAACAGCGAGTTCGCCGCCATAAACAGTTCTATACTGCCGCTGTTATCAGCAAGCATATTACCAAGAACAGTAAATCTGCTGTCAGCGGTAATCCCTTCTATTTTCCCACTCTTATCAGCATAAACAGCATAACTGTCCGGATCTGCTGCACTGATATCAGCTCCGCCGTTAAATTTGATACTGCCGTCGGCAGAGTCGGCATAGGCAGCATGAGAACCTGTTCCCTGTGCACTGAGCCGTAATCCGTCTCCTGTTTCAATAACACCACGGGAGGCATAAATACCATGTGAGCCACTGCCTTTAGTAGTTACGCTAATATCATCACCTAAAGAAATCTCCGCATCCAGCATATCGGTATAAACACCATGTGACTGATTCCCTTGAGTATAAACGGTAGAATCACTACCAACCTTCACTTGGGCTGCTTTTTCTTCACTGCCTTTAGATGATGCGGCAGCATATACTTCGATGCCGTGTGCCTTATCACCAGATGTTGTAAGGTAGTTGCGTCCATTCAATGTTGTCGTACTTGCACCATCCACTTTAACTGCCGACGCCGCGGCACCAGCAGTAAAAATATTAACATGCGATTCAGCATTTACAACAGCTTTATTATTATAAATACCATGGGCATTATCTTTAGCTGTAGTAATAACAGCCAGTGCCTCTGTGCCGTCACTGTAATGATTAAGATTAACCTGTCCGCTAAGCGCATGAATTGCCGTTGCGTCCTGCCCTGTAGTATCTATAAACAGGTTACCGTGGAAATTTGTAGTGCCGGCTTTATTATAAACGCCATGCGCTCCTATATCACTACCGCTTCCTCGTCCCCATTTTCCGCTGTCACCGGCAGTAGTTATTTTAGTACTACCAAAAAATTCTGTAGTACCGCCTGCAAGTTCAGTTACTACTGCAGCGCTGCCAGCTCCGGTTGTATTGATCTGAGTGTTACCGGTAAGCTTAACATGTGCGCCGGTAGTTGGAGTAACGCCATAGGGGGTAGCGCCGTTCCAAATGCCGAATGCTGGCACATAACGATCTATATATGCCACATCACCGCTTAAATTGATAACCGTATTACCATTGAATTCAACCGTACCATTGATAGCACGTAATCCAGAACCACCGGCACCGACCATATTTATATTTGTATCGCCGTTGATAACAGTGCTGCCATGATCGTGACGAATAGCATAGGCTTCTGTCGCAGAAGCCGAATCCGAGAAATTTGTATTACCATTAATAGTTATCTGAGAATTTGTAGCTGAAGCTCCTGTCCAAATGCCGTAGCCGCGATTATAGCCATTGTTTTCAAAATTGATATTATCCGCATTTATAACAACGTTCTGATTATTGTTGGCAACATAGATCCCAGCTACTTCATCATATTTAGTACTTTGCCCGCCAGCAGCATCCAAAGCCATGGTAACGTTATAACCTGCTTTGTCTATTAGGAGGCTGGCACCATCGTTATGCAGTCTGACTGCATTGGTATGTGCATAAGAATTATCATTATAAGTGCGAATTTCTACATGTCCGTCACCGTCAATAATAATAGCTTCATCGGTACGTATACTTAAAGCACTGCCATGGGCACCAGTCTGATTATCGGCATCATTGATAACTTTAACTGTACCTGTGATACGGCTGCCGCCAGTAATATTGACATATTCTGTATTCGTTTCCAGACCTGACGGCATATCCCCATTGATGACTTTTTCACTGGCAACAGCCGCTACTGCAGTACTAGCAATGCCTATACTGCAAAAGAAACCGGCAGCCAGCAATGAATACATTACTTTTTTCTGCAATAAATCTTGTTTTTTGTTGTTAAACTGTGTTTTTTTCATAACCCTCTCACCTTTCTTGAAATAAAAGTTGCAACATATAAAAAAATTTCCCCAAATTTTTTGCTGCCATTGTAAATTTTTCAGTTATTTACTGTAACAAACTTTGTTTTTTATTCTTGATATTTTAAATTATTCTCTTTTTTGTAATTTATTAACCTTTATATTTAATATTATGTTTATAAGTTATTTTTGATATAATATCACATTCGTCCCCCCCCGCAAGACATTTTTACTTTTGCTGTATATTTTAGTTTGAGAAGTCTTGCAAAAACTACTTTTACTAAAAAAAGCTGCCGATTTCACCGGCAGCTTGGATAAACGATATCATTTAAAATATAAAAAAAGCGCAATGTTATAAACATTGCGCTTTTAGCTTATTCTCAATCATGTAGGTATGGTGCTTCATAATCCGAAGGTAACCAGAAAAGCCTGATCGGCAAATTTGATGCACCAGGCGGTGACCAAGTGAAACGACCTTCACTATTTGGTTCAAGCCTGGCTATGCAAAATCCTTCTTCTCCTAAACGGCCAAAGGCTGGGCTCTCTGGAATATTAATGATTTTCCTTTGGCCGCCCTGCTCTAAAACCCCTACGCCAGCGAACATCCCGCCCCATGGATTGAGCCAAAGTTCATAGGGCTTATCGCCTTTTAATTTATAATCAATATTATAAATTACCCCGTAATTACCATAATTTTCAGCAGGCAGGCCGGTAGTTGCATCAGTACCGTGCAGATATTCACCGGTCTGGCTGTCTGCCAAAAGCAGAGCATAACTGGCGCCGGCTTCAGTATCAATAGAATGCTGAAGTTTATAGTTTAGATCAGCTTTGACAAAAGTACCACGCAGCGGATGCTCATCCATCGGCAGCTGTTTGGCCAAAGCAGAAAAAAGTTCAATATCTGTTTTCGGATCGCACATCAACACTGTTACTTCAACCGGTCGGTCACTAAAAAAGTCGATAGTACCAGTCAACAATTGATCGGTGGGCAACAACATTCCTTCGCCACTTAAAAGCTCCAGCGTTTTACCAAAGCCAAGCGTACTGTTTTTTGATTTTTGTTCCTCGAAATAATATTCCTGAGATTTTTTGCCAACCGCCTGGTAGTCATGACTGGGACCGTCTATACCACTGCGTGTCACTGCAAAATTTACAGGTCGCAGCCCGTTATTTTTAACAATGATCGCAAGCTTCTTCAATTTACTTGTACCATTGACATGATGAAAAAACAACCGACCTTCACCTTGCAGTGTGTCACGATATAAAATACCAGTCTCATAAACCATTTCCGGACTGTCAGAAAACAGTAACTTCGGGCCCTCAGCTTTCACCTTAGCCCGCAGTTCCTGATAATCAGGAACGCCCTGTTCAGGCCAGACAGCCTGAGTAAAACCTGTCACAGGAACACTTACAAGAAAGCCGCACATACATGCGGCTAAAAGATTTCCTAAAAATTTTTTCATAAGTATAAATTTCCCCAGCAGTTATCACAAACTGTTTTTATAGTCTTGCAAAAATTTTTCCAGACCTTTATCTGTAAGCGGATGCAGCAGCATTTGTTCCAGCACATTGGTAGGAATTGTTGCAATCTGCGCACCTGCCAGCATAACCTGATTTACATGGTCAAGATTGCGGACACTGGCCGCAATGATTTCTGTCTTCAAGCCATACTGCTTAAATATTTTCACCATATTGGCAACAAGCTGCACGCCGTCTTCACCAATATCATCTAATCGGCCAATAAAAGGACTGACATAAGAGGCTCCGGCATTGGCAGCCAGGATTGCCTGCGACAAGCTGAAAACCAGTGTGACATTAGTTTTGATACCTTCGGCACTAAGTATTCTTACTGCTTTTAAGCCTTCGGCAATACATGGTATCTTAACAACAATATTATCGGCTATCTGGGCAAGCTGACGCGCTTCACGCACCATACCAGCACATTCGGTGCTGATTACTTCAGCACTGACAGGACCCGTTACCAATTTGCAGATTTCAGGAATTACTTCAGCCTGTGTACGACCGCTCTTAGCAATCAAGCTGGGATTAGTAGTAACACCATAAACGATACCCAACTCCGCCATACCGACAATTTCATCGACATCAGCGGTATCCATAAAAATTTTCATCAATGAACCCTCTTTCCCATCGAAACTGTACTATTTAAGGTAATACAATTACCTTGGTAGCATTGGTCTGACCTGGCAGGCTCATGGTCATGATACTGTACCATGCCATGATACGGTCACCTTCTTTGATATTCTGATAATCTTCATAAACATCTTTGCTGACCGTTACGATGATATCGCGGTTTGAATTAAGCAAACGCACAGATTCTCCGTTTTCACTTGGAGTAACTTTTTCAACATGCATATACTTACCTTGTTTTTCATTGTTTTTCCCAAAAACAATAGCAAATCCTTCCGCTTGAGGCGGATAGCTGCGGGTCATTTTACTGGAATAATAAGCTGTTACTTTACGGCCTTTTTTCAGGGCGCGATCACCTTTCAGATCTCCGTCTTTACCATCGATAAGCAATGTCTTATCAGTTACGATAACTGTGGCTACAGGATAATTGCCATCGCCTTTTACTGTCACTTTATCACCGTCAACAGCAATTATTTCACCGGTAGTGGCCATCACGTCACGTACCGGACTAGGATAAATTTTTTCCGGCTCTGTCGCACTGACGATCCCTAATCCCAGTGTAAATAAGCAAACTAAAGTTAAAATAAATGTGCGTTGTAATTTCATGATCACAACTCCTCTCATAGGTTCGTACTTTTTATATTATAGCAAACCTTTGTGACAAATGCGTGTTATTTTAATAACTTAATCACGATAAAAATCTTACCTATACTAAAAGAGCCCGCTATGCGAGCCCTTTCTTATTTGTTAGTATAGGCAATAGCAAGCTCCGTAAGCATGGCCACCGCTTTATAAAGGCACTTTTCATCAAAATCAAAGCAGCTGTTATGATGTCCGGCTGCAATTTCAGTACCATACATCAGGTAAGCTGCACGTCCGCCGTTCTGCTGTACTCTTTCCATAAAATAAGAACAATCTTCACTGCCACCTAAATCCATATAATCAACGACTTGACCATACTGTCCACAAGCTTCAGCAAGCGCCTTGATTTCGGCTCCCAATTCATGGTCAGCCACACAGGCTGGCGCACCTCCCGCTTCACTTACAGTTACGTCGACATTATACATATCGGCAGAAGCTTTGATCATACGACGGGCTTCAGTTACCATAAATTCGTTAATTTCTGTATTGGCACCGCGAGTTTCCATCTTTATAAGCCCGACATCAGGAAGAACATTACGTCCGGTTCCAGCCTGCAAGACACCTACATTAATCCTGGATGCCCCCTGCCCATGACGGGAAATAGAGTGCAGCGCAATACATGATGCAGCAGCTGCTAAAAGGGCATTCCGTCCTCTTTCAGGCGCTGCACCAGCATGGCTTGATTCACCTTTGAAACTGGCATCCAGCTTTGTAGTTGCCAGAAAACCTCCTGTCAGGCAGACCAGAGAATCAGATTTTGTGGCTTTGAAGCCGATATGCCCGCCGAACATATAATCGACATCATCGACAATACCTTTGGCTACCATAGCGCGAGCACCACGTACACCTTCTTCAGCAGGCTGAAAAATAAGTTTAATCGTACCTGCCATTTCTTCCTTATATTCCGATATCAGTTTGGCCAAACCCAATCCAATAGTAACATGGCCGTCATGTCCACAAGCATGCATTTCTTTTGCATGTAATGACTGAAAGCCGCTTTCTAAAGGCCGGTGATCAGCAGTATCACACTCTTCGACATCATTACAGTCCATGTCGAAACGAAAAGCTACTATTTTACCAGGTCGGGAAAATTTCATCACACCCACGACACCGGTTTTACCACCCCGCATCTTTTCAACTAAATCTGCATCGGCACCTTCACTGACAGCACGTACCATAGCCTGTTCCAGCACTTCTGTTACGGGCAGCCCCATCATTTCCTCTTCAACCAAGGCATCATCGCCCATATAAACTTCATACCCCAGAGCCTGTAGCTCCTTAATTACTATTGAAGCCGTTCTGAATTCCGTCCAGCCAGTTTCCGGATGACGGTGTAGATCACGACGGCGTTCGACTAATTCGGTCTGCAGCGCTTCTGCTTCCTGCCAGATTTTTTGCATACTTTCATGTCCCCTCTTTCAAAAATCTAAAAAAGTACCAGTTGATCGCTGTCAATAGGCATCAAAGCATCGGCCGGTGTTTGTTTTCTGTTTTTATCTGTTACCCATTTGCCACAACCAGGGCAGCTCATACTAGCTGTCCGGACAGCCCAGGCCAGATGTTTGCCGCACTTAGGGCAAATAAATTCGACCTGCATTATTTCGCTTGCTTTGCGCTTTTCCATGGCTATTGCTTCGCACCTTTCATTTGTACTCTTTGGTTTATTATACTATACTGCGCCGAACTTTGCAGGCATTTTTATCAGTAACATACATAGACAAATACTGAAAAATGGGCTATTCTATAAATAAGATGATTGCAGAAATAAAAAAGTGAGGTAATATTATGGCTGGGTTAGCAAAAGAATTTGAACAGCTTGGTTGCTGGGAATCGGCAACAGAGGAAGAAAATATTGTTATTTATGGAATGGATTTCGAAGACGAAAAAGTTTTTATTGTCTTTACGGATGATATGGGAAAAACCCCTGTCGATGCAAAAGCTTCTCTTGTTGCCGCCTGCTATAGCGAAGATGATTGTTTTTACTGGGGCAAAGAACTGGAAAACTTCGCTGCCTTGCAACATATGTGCAACGAATACAAACCCGGCTCGTCTGCATTGCTGCATGCTTTGGAAGTCTATGAATTACCTAAAAATAAAACTAAATAAATAAAAGCCTGCTGCTTTAAGCGGCAGGCTTTTATTTATTTAGTTAGTTAAGTTTAAAAGTCACTTCAACACTGGCGTCAATTTTTAAAGTTCCCGGCATCAGTTGTGTAGGAGCTGCCACATCGGCCGCTAAAGAACGTTTATAATTCGTTCCAGCCGCAACCATGGTCTCACCGTTATAATCACTGATATCTGCACTAAGCATTTCACCAAGATTACGTCCGCCGGCATTAGCTACGATAGCAGCCTTAGCACGGGCGTTATCAACAGCAGCCGCTAAAAGCTGACGCTGCACATTGCTTTCTTCACTTAAAGCAAAGCTTACCTGATTAACATTCGTCACGCCTTCCTGGACTGTTTTATCAATAATATCACCAAGTTTTTTCAAATCGTCAACCTTGATCCGTAAAGTAGTATTCAAAGCATAGCCTTTTTGCTTATTTTTACCGTTGACGTTTTCATAGTCAGGATACAAATTATAGCTTGAGCTTTGGATATTGTTTTCACTGATCGCCATCCCTAACAAAGCCCGACGTACTTTCTGACTTGCTTCTGCCGCCTGAGTGCGCACAGACTCAGCCGTATCGCCCTTAACACTGATTCCAAGTGTTAGATAAGCCATATCAGGTGCTACTTCCTGCTTAGCAATACCTCTGACAGATATCGTATTATCTTCGGCTGCCATAGCGTCCCCCTGCATTGAGAATAAACTTACGGCAACAACTGCTGCAGCTGCCAGTGTTTTTATTTTTTTCATAGTAAAACCTCCCAATTCATTATGCCTTCATTATAGCATTGAATATGTGGCAAAACTATGTTTTTCAGTATTCTTCACCTAGATGTTACTTTTCCATCACAAAATCGTCACTGCTATTGCCAATTTACAAAAAAAATTTTACAATTATATAAGCATTTAAACTTAGAAAAGAGGTCATCATCATGGAACGCAAAGTCATCCAAGTAGAGGAACGCCCGCCGCTTCTGCTCAACATTCCACTCAGTATTCAACATCTGTTTGCAATGTTTGGCGCAACTGTCCTCGTCCCATTTCTCTTCAACGTAAATCCTACTACCTGCCTGTTTATGAACGGTATTGGTACATTAATCTATCTGTTTCTCACTAAGGGTAAAATACCTTCTTATCTTGGTTCCAGTTTCGCTTTTATTTCCCCTGTAATGGTTATTTTAAGTACTTCCAGTTATTCTGACGCTCAATCTGGTTTTATCGTTTTCGGTCTTATCTTCATTTTATTCTCACTTATCATCAAATATACTGGTACAGGCTGGATAGACATCATTTTCCCACCAGCCTGCATGGGTGCTATCATCGCTGTTATCGGACTGGAGCTTGCTCCTACCGCAGCAGGTATGGCAGGTCTTACCGGTGACGTAATAGATTTCAGAAATATTGCCGTTTCCATGTTTACCTTAGCCGTAACAATTATCGGTTCTGTTGCTTTTAAAGGCTTTATGGCTATTATTCCAATTTTATTTGGTGTTATCTGCGGTTACATCTTTTCATTCTTCATGGGCCTGGTAGACTTAGCTCCTGTAGCAGCAGCTCCATGGTTCCAAATGCCGCACTTTTATCAGCCAACCTTTAATCTCAATGCTATCCTGATTATTGCTCCGGCGGCCTTAGTAGTACTGGCCGAACATATCGGTCATTTAGTAGTTACAGGCAATGTAGTAGAACGTAATCTGATCAAAGATCCCGGTCTCGCACGCTCCCTTTTTGCTGATGGCTGTTCCAACGTTCTGTCCGGCTTCTTCGGTGCTACACCCAATACTACTTACGGTGAAAATATCGGCGTTATGGCTATAACCAAAGTTTATAGCGTGTGGGTCATCGGTGGTGCTGCAGTAATGGCAATTTGTCTTTCCTTTGTCGGTAAACTATCCGAACTTATTCGCAGCATCCCAGTACCAGTCATGGGCGGTGTCTGCATTCTGCTGTTCGGCGTTATTGCCGCATCCGGTATCAGGGTTCTTGTTGAAAGCAAGGTCGATTACAGTAAGTCTGCTAATCTCGTAATGTCCTCTGTAATTATGATAGTTGGTCTCAGCGGAGCCAAGCTTACCTTTGGAACGATCAGCGTTCAGGGTATGGTGCTTGCCACACTGGTTGCGATTTTAATGAGCTTGACTTTTAAATTACTTGATTCCTTAGGTTTAATGCGCAATGATTAATAAAAAAATCCTTACCTTTTTAGGTAAGGATTTTTTTATCGTTGCCTTCCACACATAGTATCAACGGACTTCCATATCTACTTTTTTTACAGCTTTAACAGCAGTGGTATCTCCATGCACTGTTTTATGCTGTGATTCTGAAGCATATTTTTTAATAAGCACACTGACCAATCCAGATTCTGCCAAAGCTCCAGGACCGTCTATACAGCCGTTAACGCAAGCCATACCTTCAAAATACTGACATGGTAATTTACCTGATGCCAGTTTTTTCATATCGTCTAAACAAGCCTCAAGTCCACTGGCATAATGAGCTTGGACCTGAGTTTCCTCTAACTCTTCCAAGGTATGGTTCAATGCACCCTGGACTCCTTTCAGCAATGGGAAACTAATCCCAAACCCAGAAGCTTGGTTTATATAGCTTTCTGAAGCAAGCGTTGCCGGATCTATTTCAGCACCCGCCATCATACAAGCAAGTTCTTCAAACGTCAGCACATAATCAATAGCATCACTAAACTTCCTTGCTTCACCTTTCTTAGCTATGCATGGACCGATAAAAACTGTAACAGCTTCAGGATATTCAGATTTTACATAGCGTCCGCAAGCAACCATTGGTGAAACAGTAGTAGATACTTTATCCGCCTCATTTGGCAAATGTTTTTGTATCAGTGCAACAAAAGCCGGACAACAGGAATTAGTCATATATTTTTGGCGTGCCGGAACTTTTTCCATAAATTCTTTCGTTTCGTGTAAAGCCGTCATATCAGCTCCGACTGCAACTTCTTCAATCGCGGCGAATCCCATCTTTTTTAATGCTGCCACAATTTGCGGCGGAGTCACTTTAAAACCCATCTGACCAATAAACGAAGGTGCCAGTAAAGCATGTACTCGCTGCCCTGCTCTAATAGCCTGAATGATCTGCACAATATTACTGCGTTCATCAATGGCGCCAAACGGACAAGCACTGCGACAGGAACCGCACTCCACACATTTAGAAGTATCAATCTTTGCTTTTCTGTCTGCACCCGCATGGATAGCATTAAGAGCACAGGATCTCTCACACGGCCGACTGATCTCAATAATAGCTCCATAAGGACAAACTTTTTTACACATACCACATTCAATGCATTTTGTTTTATCTATATAGGCTCGATTTTGATGGATAGTGATAGCCTTCTTAGGACATTTATTCATGCATTTATGGGCTACACAGTGCCGGCAAGCGTCAGTGACCAAAAATTTATCAATTGGACATTGGTCACAAGCTTCCGACAAGACATCAATAATAGGCAGCGCTTTATTAACAGGCTCTGTTAACGCAATTTTTGATGCCTCGACAATATTCAATCCAACCGTAAGCCCCAGTGCCATATTGATGCGATTTTTCAGTACAGCCCGTTCCTTATGCACACAGCAACGAACACGAGGACTGTCTTCTGTTACAACGCTATAAAGTATATCATAAATATGCTCTGGTAAAGTCCCTTGCCAGGTAAAGCGTGCTAAACCGGTTAATACTGCCCGGCGAAATTTCGTGACTTCAGTCAGTTCCATATGGTATACCTCCATTGTAAAGTTTTATACATTATTATTGTAACGTTTTTTATCTTAAACAGCAAATAAAAGTACTTAGAAAATTACAATGGAGCCTATAGAAAACTTCTATACATAAAAAAATAACCATACCGTATGGTATGGTTATTTTTTAACCGGCAGCTTTCTATCCTCCCAGGCCGCTTCCAGCCAAGTACTTTCGACGTTTAAGGGCTTAACTACTGTGTTCGGGATGAGAACAGGTGGATCCCCTTAGCTATCGCCACCAGATTGTTTCAGAAGGTCTTTAAGCCTTCAAAACTATATAGAAGAGTACAAACTTTTGAGTTCGCTGTGTGTTTTTACTTCTTTTCGGCGATTCACTTTCATCGAAAACGCTCCCCTTAGGTCGCTTTTTCGATATAAGTTCCGCCACCTCTAATTCTGACTTCGCTTGCGCTCGTCACAATCAGGGCGTCACTTAAGTCAAGCCCTCGACATATTAGTATCGGTCCGCTCAATACATTGCTGTACTTACACTCCCGACCTATCAACCTCATCTTCTTTAAGGTGTCTTACTAGATTGCTCTATGAGAGATCTCATCTTAAGGCTGGTTTCACGCTTAGATGCTTTCAGCGTTTATCCTTTCCGAACGTAGCTACCCAACTGTACCCCTGGCGGGATAATTGGTACACCAGCGGTTCGTCCACTCCGGTCCTCTCGTACTAGGAGCAGCCCCCTTCAAATCTCTTGCGCCCGCGATGGATAGGGACCGAACTGTCTCACGACGTTCTGAACCCAG
>UMIP01001513.1_pt1 | contig 24950 bp, 18 predicted proteins | sample 1965751 | NCBI WGS metagenome assembly UMIP01 (sample SAMEA4836117, study PRJEB28245) | human gut metagenome | biome: gut microbiome; material: fecal sample | place: Denmark | collected 2008
GGGAAAGGAGCGCCGCATTTTCCTTCGCCGTTTCCACCAGATATGCAATGGCATCCTCTGTCAGCTGCTCGGTATAGGCATAGCCTGTCCGTCCGTCGATGTTTCCGCGAAACGCCAGACCCTCCTCCCTGCTGTTTTCATAATCGCTGACCTCGCCCTCCAAAATCAGCACCTCAAACGCCTTGCCGCCGCGGTAATAAACCTCGCAGTCCGTAAAGCCTGCCTGTCTGCCGTAGGCAAGCACCTTTTCCAAAAATTCCTTCCGTTCCATTCCGCTTACCCCCTTCCGCCGACAGTCATACTGCTGACGCGAATCATAGGCTGCCCTACATCGGTCGGGATAGAGCCGCTCTTGCTGCCGCACATCCCCTGCGCCCGTTTCAGATTATTGCCGACCATATCAATATCACGCAGCACCTCCGCGCCCTTGCCGATAAGGGTTGCCCCTCTGACCGGCTCAGCAATCCTTCCGTTGCGAATCATATAGCCCTCCAGAACGGCAAAGTTAAACGAACCCGTTGCAGGGTCAACGCTGCCGCCGCCCATCTGCTTTGCATACAGTCCAAATTCCGTATTCGCGATGATTTCCTCCGGCGTGCTTTTGCCGTTGGCAATGAAGGTATTCGTCATACGGCTGGTGGGAGCAAAGCGGTAATCCTGTCTGCGTGAGGAGCCGGTAATTGCCGTGTGCATGCGTCTGCTGTTCAGACGGTCAACCAGATAGGACCGCAGAATTCCGTTTTCAATCAGAATATTTTTTGCCGTAGGCGTGCCCTCGTCATCCATTTCGGCAGAGCCCCAGCCATTGGGGATTGTCCCATCATCCAGCGCCGTCACCAAAGGGGATGCAATCTGCTGTCCCAGTCTTCCTGCGAAAACGGACGCATTTCTTGCCACCGCCGTTGCCTCCAGACCATGTCCGCAGGCCTCATGGAAAATGACACCCCCAAAGCCGTTATCAATTACAACAGGGATTTTCCCCGCAGGGCAGGGCTTTGCGCCAAGCATGGTAACGGCAATGCGCGCCGCCTCCCTTGCGGTATCCTCCACATTGATGCGGTCAAACAGCTCATACCCCTCAGAGCCGCCCGGCCCCAGATGTCCACTCTGCTTTTCCGTCGCAGAGGATGCCACTGCCTCAATGGTAAAGCGGCTGCGTGTGCGGTTCTCCTCGCCCCAGATGCCCTCGGAATTGGCAACCAGCACATGCTTCATCACCTCAAGATAGCCTGCCCTTGTCTGCGTAACAGCATCGTGATATGCCCTTGCCGCCGCCGTTGCCAGCCGGAGCTGCTCCGCCTTTCTCTGCTTGGACACGCTTTCCGGCAGGATACGGATGGGATTGATGCAGCGCTCCGCCATCCTTTTCCAGCCGCAGATATCATAAATGCGGTCGCCGCGCAGAGCCGCCGCGCCCTCCCTCGCAATGCGAATAAGGCTTTCCTCGGAAAGGTCATTCGTAAAGCCGTAAATCGCCTGATTCCCGAAAAACAGCCGCACCCCTGCGCCGTAATCCATGCCGCCCAGTGCCGTTTCCACCTTGCCGTTGACCATGGCAATGCTGCTTCTCTTTGTCCGCTCCGCGTAAATCTCGGCAAAATCGGCACCGCTTTCCAGTGCCGCTGCCAGTATATTTTCTACTGCCGATTTTTTCAGCATGATTCCTCACTTCCTTGCTTTTCCGTTTCCTCCAGATACAGGCTGACCGCCTCCAGATAATGCAGGAGATTGCCCGTCTGCCGGATGCTGTATTTTTCCTCAAAGGCAGCAAGGGGAATCGATTTGCGTCCGCCCCTTGCCGCATTTTCCCAATATATCTTCAGTGTTTCAAACGGCAAAAGATAATATGCATCTGCCGCAGAAAAATGCACGAGAAGAAAGGAAAGTCCCCGCTGGCGGCGAAATTCCCCCATAAAAGCCATCTGATGTGCATGGATATTCTGCAAAGGCAGGCTTTTTCCTGCCGTTTCCTTGGCATCAAAGGCAATGGGAATCCCCTGCGCCACGCCGATATAATCAACCGTAGACTGCTTTTCAAAATACGCAAGGGTAATCGTCCGCGTTTCCTCATCCATCCGCACAGGGGTGATGGGCGTGGGGATTTTCTGGAATAATGCCAGACCCGACTGTCTGTAGCGTTCATTTGTGAAATTGATGATTTCTTCAAAGCTGCTGCCGCGCAGTCCTCTGGAATTCCAATGTGCCACTGCTTTTCTCTCCTTTATTCACTGTATGTATTCAGTATAGCACATCTGCTGTCATTTTGCCAATTCACTGACGGTCACAAAGGTAATGCCTGCCCGCTCCAGCTCCGGCGCGACCTCTTTGATTGCCTGCACCGTAATTTTTCCGCCCTCAGGGCCGACATGCCCAATGGCAATCGCAGCCCCCTTTTCCAGTGCAATCTCTCCCGCCTTGCGTAGATTGTCCTTGACGACCGCAACAGAATCCGTGCTGTCCAGAAACACATCCCGTTCCAGAAGGGCTACGCCCTTTTCCGCGGCAACGGCTTTCCCAAGGCTTTTCGCCGTTGTCATGCTGTCTACAAAGGGAACGCCCTTTTCCTTTAGCACCTCCATCACCGCCGAAAGGCTGCGTGCATCCTCCATAATAGCAGAGCCCATGTGGTTATTCATGCCTGCCGCATCCGGAAGAACAGAAAACGCTTCCTCCACGCGTTCCCGAATGGCGGCATCGTCCATATCCCGAAAAACCCCCTTCTCGCCGACCCATTCCCGCTTGCCCGTGAGGGATTCCATCGGCATGTGGATAAAAATTTCCTTGCCTGCCTGCCGCACTCGCTCTGCATCCTCTGCCGTGCAGGAGGAAAAGGGCATAACCGCCGCCGTAAAGGGGATAGAAAGCGCAAGCATTTCCTCTGTCCCTGCGCCGCAATAACCGAAATCATCAATCAGAATTGCCAGTCTGCAAGGCTTTTCTCCGTCAACACGCACCGTCTGCCCTGCCGCCAAGCTCCTGCCGCCCAGAAAGCACATCCCGAACAAAGCCAGATATTTTATCCCCGTTTTTATGTTTTCTCTCATGATATAACCGCCCTGTTTTTTGGTGTGCTTTATAAATATGAACCTACGCAGAAAAAAAGACATCGGAAACCTCCGATGCCCTTGAGTCGAAGCAGGATTTCGACTATGCTATCATATTTTTCTTTTTCCAGCCGCGCAGCTCCCTTTTCAAGAGCAAAGCCGCAAGCAAAAACGCCAGTACATCCGCGACAGGAGCCGCGCCCAACGCACCATCCATCCCAAAATGCGCCGAAAGAAGGAGTGCAAACGGAATCAGGAAAATCACCTGTCGGGAAAGCGAAACCGCCAGAGATTTCACAGGGCTGCCGATTGCCTGAAAGAAGGATGCCGTCACATTTGGCAGTCCATAGACAAAGAAGCCCAGCATATACAAGCGGAAGCAATGCACCGCAAATTCCTGATAGAGCGGTTCCTCCTCCACAAAAAGTGCCGCCAGAAAGCCGCCGCCATAGCGGAACACCAGAAACCACAGCACAGAAATCCCGATGGAAATTTTTGCGGCAGTCTGAATGGTCTGCTTGACCCTCTCATATTGCCTTGCGCCAAAATTAAAGCCGTTAATCGGCTGTGTCCCCGAAGCAAGCCCAACGAACATTGCATGTGCAATCTGATAAATTTTCATCATTAAGCCATAGCAGGAAAGCGCAATTTCGCTGCCGTAAATCGTTGCCGCACCATATTTGCGCATGAGGTTATTCATCACAATCTGGGTTGCCGCCGTTGCGGTCTGTGTGCAAAGGCTGGGAAAGCCAAGCCGTACAATATCCCCGATAAATCTCCATTTCAGGCGAAGATATTTTTTCCGAATGGCAAAATGCGAAAAACGGGGAAGATACGCCAGTGCAATCACGCCCGAAACAATCTGCCCGATAATCGTTGCCAATGCTGCGCCTTGAATCCCCCATCGGAACACAAAAATAAAAATGGGGTCAAGCACAACATTTAATGCCGCACCTATCATCATACTGCGCATCATATACTGCGGATTGCCGTCCGCGCGGATAATTGCCGTAAATGCCATATTGCACATGCCGAAGGGCTGTCCCAGAAGAATGATGCTCATATACAGAACCGCCTCCGCCACAACAGAGGGCGATGCCCCGAAAAACACCACAAGCTGCCTTGCGAAGATGCACCCGAACACCGAAAGCAATATCCCTACGCCAAACAGAAGCATAACCGCGTTCGCAAAGGTACGGTCTGCCTCCTCCTGCTCCCCTCTGCCAAGGTGCAGGCTGACGTTTGCGGCACAGCCGTCCCCAATCAAAAGCGCCAGCGCCGCCGCAATGATGCCGATGGGAAAGGTCACATTTGTGGCGGCAACGCCCTTGATGCCCACCGCATGCCCGATGAAAATCTGGTCTACGATGTTATATAGGCAGTTCACCATCAGCGTCAGCGCCGTCGGAACGGAGAATTTCAGCAGCAGCCGCCCGATTGGCTCTGTGCCTAAGCTATTCTGTTTTGTTTCCGTCATGTGCCTTCACCCGCCTTCCCCGCTCGATGCGAAAAGCCCCTGCTTCAAAAAAGCCTTGTTGCTTTTATTTTATTTCTCTACCGGCTTGCCACATTCACCGCAGAATTTCTGTCCCTCGGCAAGCACCGCGCCGCATTCCGCGCAGACAGGCACAGGCTCCTTTTCAATGCCCGCTCTTTCTGCCGCCTGCTCTGCCTCCGCCGCCTTTTCTGCCGCCTTGCGTTCTGCGCGTTCCGCTTCACGTTCTGCCTTTCTTGCCTCCCCTTCGGCTTTGATTTGCGCAATCTGCGCTTCCATGTCATGAATTTTATCCTGCGCGGCTACGATTTTATCGCAAATCATCATTGCCTCATCATCAAACTGCTCCCCTGTGACAAATTTCGCCCAGAAATGCTCGCCCAGCTCTCTCTGGAAGGACTGAATATTGCCCTTTGTCAGGTTAATCTCCCCAATCAGCTTATTGATTTCCAAGCTGTCATTTGTCTTTTCGGATACCGTTTTTGCCATTTCATTCAATCTATCAAAAAAAGCCATGTCACATTCCTCCTTAGATATCTGCTTCTTTAATTTAATTTCGCTTTTTTTCCTGAAATTCCTTTTTCTGTCCACGTTTTTTCCGCATGAAAAGCCAAAATTCTTTCATATTAAATAGAAAACAGAACCACAAAGGAGGAATGACACATGGATTGGCTTCGTAAATGGGACACCTTGCCGCAGGAGGTGCGCCAACTGATTCTGCATAACGGCGCGGACATGGAACGCTTTTACACCCTCTCCACTGAGGAGCGGCAGGAGGTGCTCAACCGCATCCGCATGGCAAACACGCCCGATGAGCTGGATGCAACGGCAAAGCGAAAATAGCCGTATTTTCCTCAGAAAATCCGCCAAAACTTTTTGAAAAAAAGGAAACTTTCTATTCAAATTCCCGATTCTCTCTAAAATCCGGCTGTTTTCGGCAAAGAGCGGTTTACATCCCCGGATGCGCGCCGTATAATAGTGAATACTTGAGAAAAAGCAAAAGCATTGCAAAAATGAGAGAGAGCAGCAGGAATTTTAGAGAAGGAGCCGGCAACATGGATTTGTTAAAGAGAAGAATTATCGAAGACGGTACAGAATTAGGTACAGAAGTTGTAAAAGTGGATTCTTTTTTGAATCACCAGTTGGATATTGGTCTTTTTATGGCGATTGGGAAAGAAATCAGCCGCCGTTTCGGTCATCTGGGAATCAATAAGATTCTGACTATCGAATCCTCCGGCATCGGCATTGCTGCCATCACTGCATTATATTTTGATCTGGTGCCTGTGGTTTTCGCAAAGAAAACACAGCCCAACACCATGACAGAGGATTTTTACGGCGCAGAGGTAAAATCCTTCACAAAGGGTACGGTTTCTGTTGCACGCGTATCCAAGCAGTACCTCAATCCTGAGGACAGAGTGCTCATTATCGATGATTTCCTTGCGCACGGCGAGGCAGCCATGGGACTTTGCTCCCTTGTAGAGCAGGCAGGCGGCACCGTCTGCGGCATTGCGGCTGTCATTGAAAAGGAATTTCAGGGCGGCAGCAAAAAGCTGCGGGATGCAGGCTATTATGTAGACTCTCTGGCTGTCATTACCGCCATCAAGGATGGTCAGATTACCTTCAAGGATTGAGCACCGAAGAAAAATAACAGAAAAAGGAAAATAACAGAAAAGCAGGATTCCCGTCCTATTGGTAGGACGGGCTTTTTCATGCTTTGCCAAGCTGTAAAATCTTAACACAAAATTTGCACAAAAAAGGGTTGGAAAAATCTACACTTTTCACGGTTGAGAAGTCTCTGCGGCTTTGTTATGATATTCAGGCATGCTTTCTTCCGAAAAAGCAGCTTTTCCACAAAAATTCAAGGGTTATCGTATGAAAGGGGAATTCGTGATGCTGAGTAAATTTATCAGCAGTTTAAAACAGGAATTTGGCGGCTATAATGCTGCCGCATTGACAAAGGACTTAATGGCAGGTCTGACGGTTGCCGCCGTTGCGCTGCCTCTGGCGCTTGCCTTCGGTGTCAGCAGTGGTGCGGATGCCGCATCGGGGTTAATCACTGCCATCATTGCCGGGCTGATTATGAGCCTGCTTTCCGGCGGCTATTATCAGATTTCCGGGCCTACGGGTGCCATGGCGGCAATTCTGATGTCTCTGGTTGCAGCCTACGGGATGGACGGCGTATTTATCGCAACGCTGATTGCGGGCATCATCCTGCTTCTGGCAGGGATTCTGCATCTGGGCAAGCTGACCTCCTTCATCCCCGCCCCCGTTATCACAGGCTTTACCTCCGGTATCGCCGTTATCATCGCCTTGGGACAGGTTGACAATTTCTTCGGAACACATTCCGAGGGAACCTCTGCCATCGGCAAGCTGTTCAGCTATGCGCGTCTTGGCTTCTCCCCCAATCTGACCGCTGTCGGTCTGGGGCTGTTCGTGGTTCTGTTTATGGTATTCTTTCCGAAAAAATGGAACGCCGTTGTCCCTGCCTCTCTTGTCAGCATCATCCTCACCACTGCGTTTTCCATTTTCATGCAGCTGGATGTTGCTGTGGTTGGGGAAATCCCCAAAACACTGATTCCCGAAAACCGCCTGCTGTTTGGCGCGCTGAATCTGAAAACCATCGGCGCACTGGTCACACCTGCGTTTTCCATCGCCATTCTGGGCATGATTGAAAGCCTGCTTTGCGGCGCATCCGCAGGGCGCATGACAGGCGTGCGTCTGGATGCCAATCAAGAGCTGATTGCACAGGGGGTCGGGAATATCCTGCTGCCCTTCTTCGGCGGCATCCCCGCAACCGCGGCAATCGCGCGTACCAGTGTTGCCATCAAATCCGGTGCAAAAACAAGACTGACCGGTGTATTCCATGCCGTTGGGCTTCTGATTTCCATGTTCCTGCTGGCTCCCGTCATGTCCAAGATTCCTCTGGCGGCTCTGGCAGGGGTGCTGATGGTAACAGCATGGAGAATGAACGAATGGGAATCCATCCGCTATATCTTCTCCCATAAATTCAAGGGCGCAATGCTCGAATTTACGGCAACCATGTTTGCAACCATCGTGTTCGACCTGACCGTTGCAATTCTGATCGGTGTGCTGATTGGTCTGGTATTTCTGGTATCCCGTCTTTCCTTCATTGAAATCAACTATGAAAGCGTGGACATGAACCGTATGCATGTAACCGATCCTGTGCTTTGCGAACGCTACAGCAATGCAAAGGTTGTTTATATCACAGGCCCTATGATTTTCGCCAACACACAGGCAGTTGCGGATATCGCAGGAAAGGTAGAGGGCTCCGATACGGTGCTGTTCTCCATGAGAGGCGTATCCAATATTGATATTTCCTGCGCACAGACCCTGCGTGAGCTGGTGGAGGGTCTGCGCAAAAAAGGCGTGGACGTTGCCATCTGCGGTATGACCACCCACGCAATGAAAATGATGGATCGTTCCGATTTACATAAAATCATCGGGGATGAAAACTTCTACTGGAGCGTAGAGCGGGTGCTTTTAACAAACCGTCCTCGCCCTGCCTCAAAAGTAGATTGATAAAAGCGCAAGCTGATAAAAAAGCTTGAAAAAAAGAACATCCTCCGCCCTTGACGGACAGCAGCAAGGATGTTATGATTAAAAAAAACTTCAAAAAAGGGGAGCTTGCGTAAGTAGGCTGAGAGTAAGCTAGATTGCTTTGACCCATAACCTGATTTGGATAATGCCAACGTAGGGACATACTGTTGACGCGAGGAAGCTGCGCTATGTTTTTGGCATAGTGCAGCTTTTTTATTGTCCATGGGTGAGGATTGCTTCCCTCTGTGGCAGGCTGCATGCACCACAGCCCGACACAGAAAAACAGCAGCACAGCAAAATTTGGTGCGACATGGACAAGGAGGAACCGAATATGTACACAACACAGATGGACGCGGCAAGACAGGGTATCATCACACCGCAGATGAAAATTGTGGCGGAAAAGGAGCGCATGGACGCGGAGGAAATCCGCAGTCTGGTTGCAAAGGGGCAGGTTATTATTCCCTGCAACAAGAACCATAAAGCCCTGCACCCCAGCGGTGTCGGCGCAAGGCTGACAACAAAAATCAACGTCAACCTCGGCGTTTCGCGCGACTGGAAGGACGTGGATATGGAGTATGAAAAGGTACGCTCCGCAGTAGAAATGGGCGCAGAGGCGATTATGGATTTAAGCTCCTACGGGGATACCAGAAGCTTCCGCCGCAAGCTGACCGCCGATTGCCCTGCTATGATCGGCACCGTGCCGATTTATGATGCCGTTGTGTATTATCATAAGCCTCTGGCACAAATCACAGCAGAGGAATGGCTGGATATCGTGCGGATGCACGCAGAGGACGGCGTAGATTTCATGACCATCCATTGCGGCATGAATCGTGCAACAGCGGCACGCTTTAAGCAGAATAAGCGTCTGATGAATATTGTTTCCCGCGGCGGCTCCATCATGTTTGCATGGATGGAAATGACAGGCAACGAAAACCCCTTTTATGAGCATTACGATGAAATTCTGGATATCTGTCGGGAATATGATATCACCATGAGCCTTGGGGATGCCTGCCGCCCCGGCTGTCTTGCAGATGCAACCGATACGGCACAGATTGAGGAGCTGATTACCCTTGGGGAGCTGACAAAGCGCGCATGGGCGAAGGATGTGCAGGTAATGATTGAAGGCCCCGGCCACATGCCCATGAATCAGATTGCCGCAAATATGGAAATTCAGAAAACACTCTGCCACGGCGCACCGTTTTATGTATTGGGGCCCTTGGTGACAGATGTTGCCCCCGGCTATGACCACATCACCTCTGCCATCGGCGGTGCGCTTGCGGCGGCATCGGGTGCGGCATTCCTGTGCTATGTAACCCCTGCGGAGCATTTGCGCCTGCCCAACGCAGCAGATGTAAAGGAAGGGATCATTGCGGCGAAGATTGCGGCACACGCAGCCGATATCGCAAAGGGAATCCCCCACGCGGCAGATTGGGACTACAAAATGAGCGAAGCAAGAAAGCGTCTGGATTGGGAGGAAATGTTCCGCCTGAGCATGGACCCCGAAAAGGCGCGCCGTTACAGAGCAGAGGCAAAGCCCGAAAAAGAGGATACCTGCAGCATGTGCGGCAATTTCTGTGCAGTCAAGAACACAAATCGTATTCTGGATGGCGAAATTGTCAGCATTTTTGATGAATAATCCCGATCAAAACGAACTGCTTTCATAGGAATATGCCAAATACGGCGGACATTTGTCCGAGCGGGAGGCGGCGTTTTGCCGAAATTATCCATCGTATATTGACAGATGTCTTTGAAAGAGGTACGATAGACAAAATTTTTTCAGCAAAAATTTTTTAGACTAGATGAGAACAGCAAAGAAAAGAAAAGACGAGAGGAGAAAACAGAATGAAAACAGAAAAGAACATTCCCTACAAAATTTATCTGGATGAGCAGGAAATGCCGAAAAAATGGTACAACGTGCGTGCGGATATGAAAAATAAACCAGCACCGCTTCTGAACCCCGGCACACTGCAGCCCATGACAGCCGAGGAGCTGGGCGCAGTTTTCTGTGACGAATTGGTACAGCAGGAATTAGATAACGATACTGCTTACATCGACATCCCACAGGAAATTTTGGATTTTTATAAAATGTACAGACCATCTCCTTTGGTTCGTGCATATTGTCTGGAAGAAAAATTGCAGACACCCGCAAAAATTTATTATAAGTTCGAGGGCAATAACACCAGTGGCAGCCATAAGCTGAATTCTGCCATCGCGCAGGCGTATTATGCAAAGAAGCAGGGCCTGAAGGGCGTGACAACAGAAACCGGCGCAGGGCAGTGGGGCACAGCGCTTTCCATGGCGTGTGCATATCTGGGTCTGGACTGCAACGTATACATGGTTAAGGTTTCCTATGAACAGAAGCCCTTCCGCCGTGAGGTCATGCGTACCTATGGCGCAACCGTAACCCCTTCCCCCTCTACCACAACGGAAATCGGGAAGAAGATTCTGGCGGAGCATCCCGGCACAACGGGCAGCCTTGGCTGTGCCATTTCCGAAGCCGTAGAAACGGCAGTCGGCAAGGAGGGCTATCGCTATGTTCTGGGCAGTGTGCTGAATCAGGTTCTGCTGCATCAGTCCATCATCGGTATGGAAACAAAGGCAGCGCTCGATAAATACGGCATCGAGCCTGATATCATCATCGGCTGTGCAGGCGGCGGCTCCAATCTGGGCGGTCTGATTTCTCCCTTCATGGGCGAAAAGCTGCGCGGCGAGAAGGATTATCAGATTATCGCTGTTGAGCCTGCATCCTGTCCGAGCCTGACAAGAGGGAAATTTGCGTATGACTTCTGCGATACAGGCATGGTAACCCCTCTGGCAAAGATGTATACGCTGGGCAGCGGCTTTATCCCCTCCCCCAACCACGCAGGCGGTCTGCGGTATCATGGCATGAGCCCCGTTGTCTCTCAGCTGTATCATGATGGGCTGATGGAGGCGCGCTCCGTAGAGCAGACAGCCGTATTCGATGCGGCAGAGCAGTTTTCAAGAATCGAAGGCATTCTGCCCGCACCCGAAAGCTCTCACGCCATTCGCGTAGCGATTGATGAAGCACTGAAATGCAAGGAAACCGGCGAGGAAAAGACCATTGTATTCGGTCTGACCGGCACAGGCTACTTCGATATGGTGGCATACGAAAAGTTTAATAACGGCGAAATGTCGGATTATATCCCTACCGATGCAGATTTGGAAATCGGCTTCCGGGGATTGCCTGATGTCCCCGAAAAATAACTACGGCATTGCAATCACAAAATAAGGCTTTGACTATAAAAGGTCAAAGCCTTTTTCTGTATCCGAAATCCACACATCAGAAAAGCGGCATGCTTATGCATGCCGCTCCCAATAAACAATATGCTGTTTTATAAAATCGTGCCCTTGTTTGCCTTATGCAATCTCAGCAACCTTTGCTTCAATATCCGCATCCAAAGCGTCCACCTTATCCTGTGCCGCCTGCAGGCCATCCGCCTTCACGCCGATGTAGAATTTCAGCTTCGGCTCTGTACCGGAAGGGCGGATACATACCCATGTCCCATCTTCCAGTGTATAATGCAGTACATCCGAAACAGGCAGAGGGCTGCCGCTTTCCTCCCCTGTTTCCAGGTTCCGGAACACCTGTGTCTGATAATCCTTTGCCATGACAACCTTGTAGCCGCCCAGCTCCTGCGGCGTATTTTCGCGGAAGGTTTTCATGATGCGCTGAATTCTCGCCATCCCCTCCAGACCCTTCATCGTCATGGATTTCACGCCATCGCGGTAATAGCCATATTTTTCATACAGCTTCAGCAGTGCTTCATACAGCGTCATGCCCTTTTCCTTATAATAAGCCGCCATTTCGCAGACCAGAACTGCCGCATAAACGCCATCCTTATCCCTTGCATAAGTCCCTGCCAGACAGCCGTAGCTTTCCTCAAAGCCGAACAGATAGGTATGAGAGCCGGTTTCCTCAAAGCCCTTAATCTGCTCCCCGATGTATTTAAACCCGGTCAGCACATCAATTTTCCCCACGCCGTACGCCCTGCAAATGGGTGTAATCATTTCTGTGCTTACGATGGTTTTCACAACCACGCCGTTTGCGGGCAGTCTGCCCTGCTCCTTTCTCTGGGAAAGAATATAGTCCGTTGCCAGTGCGCCAACCATGTTGCCTGTCAGCGCAACGAAATTGCCCTCGGAATCCTTCACCATCGCACCCATACGGTCACAGTCGGGGTCTGTCCCAATCAGCACATCTGCGTTCACCTCAGCCGCCAGCTTCCGCGCCAATGTGAACACCTTCGTGTCCTCCGGATTGGGGTAATCCACAGTAGAAAAAGAAGAATCCGGCAGCTCCTGCTCCTTTACGATAAATACGTTTTTGAAGCCTGCCTTTGCCAGATTGCGGCGCACCGGCAGATTGCCGGAGCCATGCAGGGGCGTATAAACGATATTCAGCTTATCTCCCATTCTTGCAATCATTTCGGGGTTCATCAGCTGTGCCTGCACGTTTCTGTCAAACGCTTCGTCCACTTCCTCGCCAATGAGGTTATACAGCTTTTTCTCCACAGCCTCCGCCTTTTCCATCCGCTGAATCTGTCCGAAGTTTTCTACAGCGTTCACCTCTGTGATAATCCCCTTGTCTCTGGGTGCAACCACCTGTGCGCCGTCTGCCCAGTATACCTTATAGCCGTTGTATTCGGGAGGGTTATGGCTTGCCGTCAGCACAACCCCTGCCGTACAGCCCAGCTCTCTCACCGCAAAGGAAAGCATGGGAACGGGGCGCAGAGAGGGATATACATACGCGGGAATCCCGTTTGCCGCAAAAATCAGCCCTGCCACCTCCGCAAATTCGGGAGACATGAAACGGGAATCGTATGCAATCGCTACACCCTGCTTCTGTGTGCCTTCCTTTTTGATATAATTTGCCAGTCCCTGCGAAGCCTTCCCAACGGTATAGCGGTTCAGTCTGTTGCTGCCGTTGCCGATAATGCCGCGCAGACCGCCTGTCCCGAATTCCAGCTCCTTAAAGAACCGCTCCTTGATTTCGTTTTCGTCTGTAATGCCTCTCAGCTCCGCTTTTGTTTCCTCGTCAATAAAAGGATCCTCCAGCCATTGCTGATATCTTACACGATAGTCTTCCATTCTTCTTTCCTCCTCGAATTTTATCTGAAGCCGTTTCCCCATAGTCATAACATTATCCACTTACTTGTTGTAAATTTTATCCTTGTTTCATATCAACATCTGACACCGGAGCGTGAAAAATATTACCGTAATTATTGATTACCGGCGTTTTTAGTGCTATCTGTTTCTCTAAGTCAGTAAAGGTCATATCTTCTCCAACTATTCCATTTTCTTCAAGAAGTAATGCCCAATCCAATATTTTATTTCTAACAGTGCTCATAATTCTATACAACTCACTTTTTGAAGCAAAAAATGCATATTTTGTTGGCATAGAATTAATAGAATTATTAAATAATTCTGTCATTTCTCCATTTATCGAACAAGCAATCGAATCCTCACCAGAATTATATATATCTAAAAGAGCCGAAATTGAATGTGAAAAAGGCATCCTCGAAACTTCATCTGCAATTTCAGCAGGAAATCTCATTGGAATCCAACCTCTATACGGATTCCAAGCCTTTATTTCTCCACCAACACTTCGATATTCCGGAATATTTCTTTTATAACCATTCTGCTCTTGATTAAGCCATTCTTCAAACTCTTTCAATTTTAATTTTTTAGCAACAAAATATGCTTTTCGTATCAAAGATTCAATAGTAATCTTGTCATCCAACGCGTCTCTTTGAAGTTCAATCACAATACCACCCATACTTGCCTCCTATACTCTGCTCAAAAGTGTAACAATACCAGAAGCAATTAAACTGCCTGTTACGCCTATAGATAAGTTTTTGATGTCATTTAATAAAATTTTTATTCTGCTAGGATTCTCTTCCTTTTTCAGCAAATTTTCTATTTCATCAATCTTATCCCGCATTTCTGATGCATTCTCTCCATACTCATCATCAAAAAAAGATTCATATTTTTTTATTTTTTGAATAATTTCAGTTACTTCATCATAATTAAACTCTTGATTAACTGATTGAGATTGTAACGAATTGACTGTACCTTGCTGAATTTGCACACCTGAAACTTGTCCATAAAAATTATTGATGTTATGATTGGACGTTTTTTGACCTTCTCTCATTTGTACCTTCTTATTCCTAAAATACTCAATGCCATCTATCGTCAATATTACTTGCACTTCCCCAGAGATAAACACCGTACTTTGACTGCTGATACAATTATGCACTTTTAAATCATCCATTATATTTCTGATATTAAATCCAATGTTCGGAATTTCATTAAATGCATCTAGCGCACAAATAATAATATCTCTCCCATCTTGCTCCCTTTTCTTCAAAATTATTTCCAAAAATTTTTCACTATCTTTACGCAATCCCATACCTTCTCCCAATATTGCCCTATTCTCCATTTATTGTTCTTCATCTTTCTTATTAACGCTTTTTTATTCCATCGTTGCATGGATTGCCGCCGTTTGGGACGAAATCTGTATGCTCTGCTTATAGCTCTGATAGCCGCTCTTTTCCAGCATCACGTTATAAGAGCCATAGGGCAGATTTACCTGCATCGGTGCTACGCCGTATTCCTCGCCGTTGATATACACCCATGCACCGTCCACATCCGCCGTAACGGTCAGTGTGCCATATTGCACATCCTTTTGCAGCTCCGCTGTCACATTCAGCGTGTCCTTATCCAGCGTCACATGCTGACTCCATTCCGTATAGCCGTTTTTCAGGATAACCAAATCATACTCTCCCATCGGCAGCACCGCAGGGCTTTCCGCCACCGCACCGTTGATGTAAAGCTTATAGTCCTTCACATTGGCATTGATGATGATAACGCCCATTTTTTCCTGCGCCTTGGAAAGGTCATAGACCGTTTCCTCGCCTGCCTCCACCACAACGGCATCCTTTCTGGTCTCAATATTCGAGCCGGTCACCGTTACGGTGTGGTGTCCCTCTGCCGCAGCAAGCTGCATCCCCTCTGTAAGCGGAACGGCCTCCGCCTCATCCAGCTGGATTTTGCCGTTTTTCACTGCATCCGTGTTTTCCACCACGATATACCCATGGTATGCCTGCACCTCAACCGACCAGACCGTATCCCCCACCAGCTTCAGCAGAAGCTCGTCGCAGGGTGCTAAGTCCGCCGCATCAATTTCCTCTCCGTCATAGAAAAATACACTTTCCTTTTCATAGGAATAAGAAAGATTTTCTGCTTTATTCGTCAGCGTCCGCTTCTTGCGGTTGACGGTCAGTCCGGTCGTCTCCTCTGTGCGGATGGCATTACTGCTGTAGTCCACGCTGATGAGCGTTTTGCCGTCCTCATCCAGCTCCGCCGCCAGAAGGTCGCCCTCCGCAAGGCTTGCCTTGGAAATCTTGCGTCCGCTTGCGTCCGTCATTTTTGTTTTCTCCGTCAGGAATACGGTTTTCCGCTCCTGCTCCGCAATATCGTACGCCAGATATTCGCCGTTTCCGCGGTCTGTCTGAATCAGCAGGGGTGTCCCTGCCTCCTCCTCCGCAAGGGGTATTGTCTTGCTCGGGTGAAAGCTGCACCGCACCAGAGAAAACCCGATTCCGCATGCAAGCACCGCCAGAACAATTACCAGTGCAACCGTTTTTTTATTCAGCCCGAAGGATTCGCCCAAGGCAAAAATGCCGCGTCCCTCTCCTTCGTATTCCTCGTCATCGTCCTCCCAATCGTCCTCCTTGGCTTCTTCCTCGGCAGGCGCAGGGAAAACACCGTCCCTTCTTGTTTCGCCCAAGGCATCCTCCAGAGCATCCGCATCCTCCAAAGTATCCACAAGGGCATCCTCTGTATTTTCATCTGTTTCCGCAGGGTCGTCGAATCTTTCCGATTCAAACACATTCAGAAATTCGTTTGCGTCCCCCAGCTCGTCTGTTTCCTCTTTTTTCTTGATTTCCTTTACCTTATCATTTATCGCATCCAAACGAACGGTAGAGCCAAAGTCCTTCTCGTTTTCCTGAAAATGATATTTCTTCATCCTTTTCTCCTCCTTCGGGGAAAATTTTGCAGAGTTCTTCATCCTCTATTTTAATCCCTAGTCAGAGAAGTTGCAACAAAAAAAGTACCTCGCCCATCGCGAAAGTACTCCTAATCATAGCGGAAGGGTTCGGGAAACAAAGAGTTTCCCGAGTAAAATCCGCAAAGGGGGCTTTGCCCACTTGAGGAAAACCGTGATGCACAGGGAAGATAGACCCTGCCGCCGTAGGCGGCTTTGCGAAGCAAAGTGCTGACAAGGTTTCAAGGCTTTGCCGCCGGAACTCATCGGTTTATTCTTCTGTCCTGATAAGTCGAAATCCTGATTTCGACTTAGCGTGTTCTCCTAACAGCCGCCCGCAATGATACTTTTTAAACGAACCCCGTTCAGCTCTTCCTTCGCCGCCGCCGCAAGCCGCTCTCGCATCGCAGGCGAGACACACGTTCTGCGCCGATTATAATATTCATTGATGAGCCGCAGAAATTTCTCCGGATACAGCAGCATCCCCTGCAATAAAATCATATCTCTCTCGGAAAGGGGGCAATGCCTGCCGTAACGCTCCAGCATAGCGGAAATCCCTGCCGCCGTCCCCTCCGTTTTCTTGAAATAGCGGCGGATATATGCCGCAAGGTCTGCCAATGGCAATTCTGCGCTGCATTTATCGAAATTCCCCACAAAAATCCTGCCATCCGTCTCCTGCCGCAGTGCCTCCCCCTTATAGGCATTATGGCAGAAGCCGCCCTCCTGCGCCGTCCGTGCTATCGCCTCCGCATAGCCGCCCCTGCACAGCAGCTCCTCCGCCTCTGCCGCCCGTTCCATGTATGGCTCATAATATTGTAACAGCAATAAATCAATCGCGTCATAGCTGCCCCGTTTGTCGTTCCTGCGGCGCACCTTCGCCAGCTCGCTCCGCCGTTTGGCGTATAGCTGTGGCAGGCGGTTTTTCTCCCAGTGTGCCGCCTCGCTTGCAAGCCCCTTTGCCGCCGCATGCATCTCGCCTAAGGTTTCCGCTCCCTGCAAAAAGGTCTGTGCGCAGTCCTCCGCCAGTGTCCCCTGCGGCAGCACGTCCTCCAGAATATAAAGCGTCCCGTCCTGCCGATAAAACGGCTCGCCCTCCAGTGTCGGGTAGCAGCGGCTGATGTTCGCAAAGCCGTTTTCCCGAAGCCGCTTTTTCACATCAAACGCAAGCCGCAGACTGTCCGTACTGCCGCGCGGCTTTTTCAGCTCACAAAGTCCCTTGTCTGTCCGGCAGACCAGACCTGTCCGCGTTCTTGTGCCATGGCGCAGCTGCAAGCCGTAGCCCTCTCGCATGATTTTTTCATAGATCTCCTCCATACTTCACTCCCCCTGTTTCACTGCGACCGAACATCGTCTCTGAAACATTCTATGGGGCAAGGGCAAAAAAAAGAACCATTCCCGACCGTACCGAGAATGGCTGTTATCCTTTAAAATATAAAATCATAAAATATAAAAACGGAATGAACCAACCCTGAGTTAATCCATCCCGCTTTTTTCAAGCTGCGCCTTTAGGGACTCGAACCCTAGACCCACTGATTAAGAGTCAGTTGCTCTACCAACTGAGCTAAAGGCGCATAATGTTTGTTTGCTTTGTTTTGCAATTCCTAACTGCAAGAGATATATTATCACGAACTTGTTCTTCTGTCAACAACATTTTTCAAATTTTTTAAAAAATAATTTTTTCACAAATTTTACATTTCCCTCTTGCACACAACAGCCTTTTGTGTTATGGTTGGAATGTGAAAAATATAACGTGATTCTTCGGGGCAGGGTGCAATTCCCTACCGGCGGTAAAAGTCCGCGACCCTCCAGTATCTTAAAGCGCGAAGTGCCGAAAGATACAAAAGGCTGATATGGTGCAATTCCATGACCGACGGTAACAGTCCGGATGAGAGAAGAAACTTTGATGCTGTTCATGCGTTTCTCGCATGAAAATTTGTTTGCGCATGCAATGCCCCTTGGAATGTGTTCCGAGGGCTTTTTTATTGCAAAAATGCAGTGTCAATCGCAAGTCTTAAGAAGAATCCAATCAGAAAAATTGGAGGAATGAAACATGAAAACGAAATTCAAAACCAGAGATTTAACCATGATTGCCATGATGGGTGCCATCTGCTGCATCCTGCTGCATATTGATTTCCCGCTTCCCTTCCTGCCCCCCTTCATGAATTTTGATCTGGCAGGTCTGGTAGAAATCATCGGCGGCTTTGCCATGGGGCCTTTGCAGGCAGTCTGCATCATTCTGGTGAAAATCCTGCTGAAGCTGGCAACCGAGGGCACCTCCTCCGCATTTACGGGCGAGCTGCAGAATTTCCTGCTCAGCTGTGCGTATGTGCTGCCTCCCGTTATCATGTATCACCAGAAAAAATCTAAAAGAACCGCAATCATCGGTATGGCAATCAGCTCTGTCTTCACAGGCATCGTTGCCATCTTTACCAACCTGTATATCATCATTCCCTTCTATATGGCACTGATGGGACAGGATATGAGCTATTTCGTAGCCATGTGTACCGAGGTCAACCCTCTGATTTCCAATGTATTCACACTGGCAATCCTTGGGATTCTGCCCTTCAACCTGATTAAATGCGGCATCAACTCCGTTGGCGCAATGCTGCTGTATAAGCACTTAAGCCCCATCATCCACGGCAATGCCTCTGCAAAAAATAAAAAGGCAAGCACCATAAAGAAAGCTGACGAAACAAAAATCTGAGTATAAAAAGCACGGAGAAGTAAAGGAGAAACCGAAATGAAATTCAGCTTAGACAAAAACCTTACCTTTGAACAGGCAAAAGCCCTTTTCTTTGAACAGCTGGGCGATTGGAAGATTATGGCGCTTGCCAGCAGCGTAAACGATTACGTTATGGTGCGCAACGTCAGCTGCCTGTTCTACAATGACAAAATCTATTTCAAAACAGACAAGGACTTCCGCAAAACAAAGCAGCTTTACGAAAACCCCAATGTTGCCCTCTGCTATGGCGGCATTCAGGTGGAAGGAACTGCGAAAAACTGCGGTCTGGTTGTAGATGAACCCGGCAGAGTGTTTGAAGGCCTTTATAAAAAGCACCTCTGGGGCAGCTACAATAAATACAGCCACGAGGATTCCGAAATCATCATCGAGGTAACCCCGAAATTCGTTGAGGTCTGGGATACCAGTGAGGATAACTACGCGTATCAGATTTTCATCGACTTCGATAAGAAAGAGGTTACTGTAAAGCCTTACGATAACAAATAATTCCCGAAATCCATTGTATTATTTCCCCTATAAAAAAAAGAGCATCTGTTCTCCGCAGATGTTCTTTTTTTGTCCATATCATAATTTTATGATATAATTCATTTATAAAAATTTCCGAAAAGGAGGAGAAGCCTTGCAGAAGCTGAATATTGCCATTCCGCAGGACGCGGTCTGGATTCTGAATAAACTGAATGAGGGCGGTCATGAGGCGTATATCGTCGGGGGCTGTGTCCGCGATTCCATTCTGGGGCGCATGCCGCAAGATTGGGATATCACCACCTCCGCCCTGCCCGAGGAAACCAAGACCATCTTCGACCATACCTTTGATACGGGCATCAAGCATGGCACGATTACCGTCGTCCTGCATCATGAAAATTATGAGGTCACAACCTATCGCATCGACGGTGAATATGCCGACTGCCGCCATCCGGACGAGGTCTCCTTCACCAAAAAGCTGAATGAAGATTTGCTCCGCCGCGATTTTACCATGAACGCCATTGCCTATCACCCCAAGGAGGGCTTTCGCGACCCCTTCCATGGGCAGGAGGATATTGCCGCAGGCATCATTCGCGGCGTGGGCGAGCCGGCAAAGCGCTTTCAGGAGGATGCCCTGCGGATGCTGCGCTGTGTGCGCTTTTCCGCGCAGCTTGGCTTTGCGATTGACCCCGAAACATGGGCGGCGCTCTGCGCCAATACGGCGCTGATTCAGAAAATCAGTGCGGAGCGAATTCGTGAAGAGCTGCAAAAGCTCTGGCTTGCGCCCTTTGCGAATAAAATGCCCCTGCTCTGGGAAAGCGGTCTGCTCGCACAGATAGATGCGACCCTTTCCGCAAGCCTTATCGCAAACAGCCAGACCCTTTTGGAGGAAATTTCCCTTTGCCCGAAGGATAATATTCTGCGGTGGTGCATTGTTTTGCAGCAGTACCCCATCGGCGAGGTGAAGGGCTTTTTAAAGGGTATGCGGCTCGATAACCACTCCCTCAAGCGGATTTCCCTGCTTCTGGAGGAGCTGTCCGCGGATTTGCCGACAGAGCCCTATCCGCTCCGCAAAAAGCTCAGCACCATCGGGCAGGAGGCAACAGAGCAGCTTCTGCTTCTGCAAAGCATCCTGCGTCCCGCCTCTCCCCACGCCGAGACAAAAACCGCCTTGGAAAAAATCCTTGCGGCAGGGGATTGTCTTTCCCTGAAAACGCTTGCCCTAACGGGACAGGACTTGATGGCACTCGGTGCGCCGCACGGCAAAATCCTAGGCATTATCCTTGCGGAGCTGCTGGATATCGTTCTGCGTGCGCCCGAAAAAAACACAAAAGAAACGCTGACAGCACTTGCACTTGCGCTGTTGGAAGAATTATAAGGAGGAAACAGCCATGATTAGTGAAAAAGGATTTGTTCTGGAAAACGGGACGGAGCTGCCCTTTCTGGGTTTTGGCACCTGGCTTGTAAAGGAGGAAAAAATCATTCTGGATGCCTTAGCATCCGGCTACCGCCATATTGACACCGCCAGAAGATACGAAAACGAAAAAATGGTCGGCAACGCCCTACAGCAGTGCGGTATCCCCCGCAGAGAACTGTTCCTGACCTCTAAGGTCTGGAAAACGGACTTAGGCTATGATAAAACCATGGCAAGCTTTGAAGCCTCCCTCAAAGATTTGCAGGTGCAGTATCTGGATTTGTTCCTCATTCATTGGCCCCTGCCCTTCCCCGGCGCAGATTGGAAGCCGCTGGTAACGGAAAGCTGGCGTGCTTTGGAGCGGCTCTATGATGAAGGCGCAGTGCGCGCCATCGGTGTCTGCAATTTCCTGCCGCAGCACCTCCTGCACGTTCTGAAAACCGCCAATACCGCCCCCATGATTGATCAGTTTGAATTCCACCCCGGCTATCCGCAGTATGAAACATTACAGTTCTGCCAGAGCCGCGGCATACAGGCGGAGGCATGGAGTCCCCTTGGCAGAGGGCGGCTTCTGGAGGACCCTCTGGTTCTGGAGCTTGCGAAAAAATACGGCAAAAGTCCGGCGCAAATCTGTCTGCGCTTCTGCCTGCAAAATAACGTCCTGCCCCTGCCGAAATCCTCCGCACCGGAGCGCATGAAGGCAAACCTCGATATCTTCGATTTCGAGATAGAGCAGGAGGATATCTATCGTCTGCTGACTATGCCCCAGACAGGCTGGTCGGGGCTTCATCCGGAGCATTTTGAGTAAAGTCGAAAGCAGGCCTTCGACTTATTTAGACAGAAGAATAACCTGATAGCGATTGTTCGATCCATACAAAATCACTCGAAATTATTTGCAGCCGCTTGACTGGGTATTTCCCTTACAGTAAAATAAAAATTGTCAAAAACAGCAAATTTTATCGAAAATCATTCATAGCAGAAAGGAAGGAATCTCATGAAAACACGCATACTCTCTTATCTTTTGGTGTTTTCCATGATACTCGCCCTTTTGCCTGCTTCCGCATTGGCAGAAGGGGAAAGTACCACACAGCCGCACATCACCGCCACAGTGAAACACGCTTTGGACAGCAACGGAGCGGAAACGGGGCAGATTACAGCGCAAATCGAAGCCTATCTGACGGATAAGGATAACCAATCCCGCACCGTTAAGCCCTGCGATATCATCTTCTTGATAGAGCAATCCGCCTTTATGAATACGCAAAATGATACAACGCAGTATGGGCAGGAGCGAGCGGATATTCTCAATTCCATGGAAAGTCTGCTGCAAAATCTTCCTGCCCCCACCACAGGCGAACATCGGGTGGCAATCGCAGGCTTTGGGCGTATCAATAACAGCGGCGCATCCGATTCATACATCGAAAGTCAGCACCCTGGCACAATGCTATCTGCAACTCAAAACCCCAGCTTGAACACAGGCTATTATACCCATGGCACAGATGGATCACCTGTATTCCATTCCAAAAGCGGTTGGACAGAATGGGACAGAATCACAGATCACGACGACAAAACAACCCTGCCGCAGATGCCGGAAGGCTATCTTGCCACTGAAAGCTACGATAACGTCTTTATGAGCATTGACAAGGCAGAGGCTGTCATTGATGTTGATAAAATGGTATCCTGGCACGCAGGTGCCTCCCGTATGGATGCAGGTCTGCAAATCACAAAGCAGTTGGCAGAAATTGCAAAAGAACACAAAGGCGAGGACCGCAACCTTATCATCTTTGTTGCCGCCAGCTCTCTGCCCTATCAGAACGGCATGGGCGTTCAGAATCTCCGCCCCGAAGCGGCACAGGCAGCGGCAACGGAATTGAAAAATAATTATAACGCTACCATCTTCGGCTTTGGTGACTTCCGTGCGCTGAACTTGCAAAGCGGAATGTCCTCAGAGGAACAGCGTACACAATTCAATGAAACCATGGCCGGAATCTGCGGCAATTCCAACACACTGGATGGCACACCCTATTTCAAGGGCTTGAGCCAAGTGCATGATATTGATGAGGCGCTCAATGAACTGCTGATTCAGATTGACGCAAATGTCAATCCAAATGCGGAACGCCGGCATATCAATGTGGAGAACTTCCAAGAAAAATCCACAGAGCCTACCTCGCATACCTCGCATACTTGGAAGGAATTGAAAGAGAAACACCATATTCTTACAAGCAGTGCCATCAACGAAACTGCCTCTGTGGATTATTACCGCTTTACGGGGTATGAAAACGGCAATCCGCAATTTGCCGCAACCCCCTTTCGGCACTTCGAGCTGAGCCTTTCCAGTATCGACAGTAGCGACAGTAGCGGCAGTAACGACAGTATTCAAACGGCACTCAGCCTTCAGCCGATTCCCCCTGCAAAAACAACAGGGACTGCCTACGGCGAAAAAGCAGTCATTACCATTACCGATCCCGTCTGTGTGGACTATAAATGGGCAGGGCGTTGGACACCGGATTTCAATCCGCCCGACCACGAGCACGCCGCGCGTGGTGTGAAGCACAGCCCCACAAATCCGGAACAAAATGAAACCACAAGCGACACCATGAAATTAAAATTTGACGGTTGGTACCGTCTTTGGGATGACAACATTGACCATGAGGAGAATGGAAAGAAAACTTGGACGACGTATGACGGGAAAAAATACGTTGCCTATCAGGATAACGTATATGATGCCTTCGGCAGTGATTTAACCCTGTATGGGCGTTGGATTCCTTCCATTGATGTAAATTTCCAATGGATTGGCTCTGTCATCCCCGCAGATGCCACACCGCCTTCCACCGTTTCCCTTGCACTGAGCGATGACGGAACCGCTTCCTTTACCCCCGCCGTACCATCCCAAGAGGGGTATGAATTTGACGGCTGGTATAAGAATTCCGCCTGCACAGATCGTTATAATGAAAGCGGCGAAAACCTAACAAAGAATACCTTCCTTTACGGCCGTTGGACGAAAATCGGCACAAAAAAGGTTACCTTTACCGTTGTAAACGGCAGTTGGAATACGGAAAGCGATTGGTACAAAAATAACATCGGAAATACAGATGCAGATACAGCTACTGACACCATTACCGTCAATGTTCCCCTGCGCAACGGCAAGGGCACGCTGACACCCGATTTGGTTCCTCAGGTAGATAATCAGGATATGATACCCGCAGAAGGCTACAAAGCACCCGGCACTTGGGGAGATAACGCCCCCGATACCAATACGGATGCCATCACCGAGGACGGCACCTATGCCTACACCTATACCTTCCCCGAAGCGAATACCTATACGATTACCTATCGTTGGGTAACAGGCACAGAGGTACCCGAGGATGCGAAACTGCCTGCACAGCAGAAACAAAAAGAAAGCGGTGCCGGCAAAAATCCGACCTTTAAGATTGCAACCGCACCCTCTTCTAATGATGAAAAATGGCACTTTGATGGCTGGTATACGACAGATACCCCCATTCAAACCGACACTCCGGTTTCAGGCAAATATGACTTTACCGATAATGATACGAAAAACCTCACGCTTTACGGCAAATGGACACACGAGCCCTGCACCGTAACCTTCTATGCGGACTACTTCCAGCCTGCACAGGGGCATTTTAATACAGATGATTACTCAATAAGCTATACCGTTCCTTACGGCTCTACACTTACCAAGGAACAGGATACCGTTCCCACACCCGTCACAGAGCTTGCACACACCTGCTACTTCGAGGGTTGGAGGGATGATTATAAAACATCTCTCCTCGATACAGAGGAAGAGCAGGAGAATACAGAGGGAGAGCAGGAGAATACACAGGACAAGCCTGCAGCCTATTCGGAGGATTCCACAGCAGGCACCTTCTACACCAGTAAGGCAATTCAGGATATGACGATAAAGTCTGACTTGAATTTCGTGGCACAATGGTGGCCCATTGTTACCTTTGATGCCAACGGCGGCAAGTGGGAGCTTGAGGAAGGCAAACCTACCGAACGCTATGTCCCCGTACCTGCAAACAGCGACCATATTGATGCCCTGCGTCCCCCCGCAAGGGAAGGCTACACCTTCCTTGGATGGTATGACAGTGCAGAAAATACTTCCGGAGAACCCATTGATTTTAAAACCCAAACCTTCGATGGTGCGGCAACCG
>UMIP01010578.1_pt1 | contig 24625 bp, 16 predicted proteins | sample 1965751 | NCBI WGS metagenome assembly UMIP01 (sample SAMEA4836117, study PRJEB28245) | human gut metagenome | biome: gut microbiome; material: fecal sample | place: Denmark | collected 2008
CTTTTACGATTACCGCGAAGCAAAAACAACATTACCACGCAACGGTAACAATATTATATGTGCGTGGTAATGCCATTACACGAAACATGTAATGGCATTACCACTTAGATATTGCATTTCTTTTCTTTACATTCTCAATGTCAGCTCTCTACATTCTCTCTTTATCCTCCTCGTTAGAATACGTCTTATCGTGTCGACTCGTGCGTTTTGTTCCTGCCGAGAAGCTATACGTAAGACTAACGAATAACTTGCGCGAAAGGAAATGAAAGTCGGAATGGTGCTCAAAATTGCCATTCCTGAATATCTGACGGTTCTTTCCGCGACTGTTCAGCAGGTCCTTCACACCGAAATTCACATTCAGCCGATCCTTGAAACAATTGTAGTCGCCCTCAATATCGACGCCTACATAATCGGTTTTCTGAATGAGGTAGAGTTGCTTGTAATGTCTCACGTAGCGCACGTTTGCCATCGCCGTGAATTGCTTGGAAAGTCGTAAGCGGTTGAAGCTGGAGAGCACAACACCGAAGTCGTTGACACGCTTAGCGCTATTCTCGTACCAACTCTCACTCAACTCCACATTGTTTCTGCAGTTCCAAACGCCCAACGTGAACGGAATGCCCATGTACAGCGTCAGTCGCTTCGTCCTGCCGTCGTTCTTCAACGTATAGCGTGTCTGCCGCTCGCCTATCTGCTCATACATCTCATTGATTTTTCTGTCTATGAAGAGTGCGGAAAGAGAGAAGACATAGCGCGATTTCAGAACGAACTGCAAGGCCGCATTGTACAGCAACTCGCCTCTCAAATTGGGGTTGCCCTCCTTGTATGATGTTTCGGAGAGGTGGAATACAAACGGATTCACCATCTGGTAGGACGGGCGGTTGATAGACTGCGTGTAGCTTAGCGACAAGGCATTTCCCTCGCCCACATCTCTCCGCACGAAGAACGACGGAAAGAGCGTGTTATCGGTGCGCTTGTTGCGCAACTTGTCTTTCACTCTTTGGCAGGTCTCCCACTCGGTATATTCATCGCGCACTCCCATCTGCACTTCCCACGGACGCGCTGTGTAGCGATACATTCCGTAGACAGCGTACCGACGTTCAAAGTATTTAAAGTCATCGCGTTGGTCAATGTCTTCTGACAAAACGCCACCTAAAGTGGTGTTTCCGAGGTGCATCCTGCTATTGTAACCGATGTCTGCATAGACATACTTGGCGCCGATGGTTAACTGATGGCGCTTTAGAATCTTCGCAAAATCGACCTGCGCGCTGTAAATGTCAATGCATTCGTACGAGGGTTGCGACTTCGAAATAATACTGTCCGAACCTCCGCTTAAGTTATAGTTGTTCTCGTATTTGTATACATCACGCTCACGTTTACCTGCATAATCAGCAACAATGTTCAGTCTGCTGCCCAACGTGTCTGTCTTCCATTCATAGTTGAGTGTGACGTTATTGTTGTTGTCTCGCAATGTGTACGGAGCGAAACTTCTGATGTTCGCAGTATGTGCGCTACGGTCGGCAACCGTAGAATTAACCCGACAGTCGTTGGAATAGTCCTTCGAATAGCTGCCCGACCACTCTACGCCTAAATACTGTTGGGGAGAAATGTTGAGGTCTAAGCCCAACTTCGGCATATAGTAATGGCCTTTGTCCGTGCTTTCTGAGCGACTCTCAACAGTTGCATCGCGTCCGTAGTCGTTCTCTGCGGTCTTGGTTCTACTCTCAGATCGCCCGAAAACCATGTTACCATAAATGGCGAGCTTGCCCCACGAATATGTAAGACCAACAAAGTCGGAGAACGAGTTTCGACTTTTGCGCTCGTATTCGCTGCCAACATACCCCGAAAGTCCGTATTCGTGCTTCTTCTGCCTATTGATAACAAGAATCGCCGTAGCGCCTTCCGCGTCATACTCTGCTGTGGCTTGAGGCAGAATCTCCAGACTCTTGATGTCATTGCCACGCAAAGAAGAAAGGTATCTCTTGAGTTGTGCCCCGCCCAGCTTCACCGTTCTGCCGTTTTCGTATATCTTTACGCCGTTGCCCAAGATACTAATGCCTCCTTCACCATCGTAATCGACATCAGGAATAAGGCTCAGGATGTTGGAAAGCGAGCGCGACTTGAGCAGTTTGCTATGCTCCACACTCACAATCATTCGGTCTGCCTTACGCTGAACCATCGGTCTTTCCGCAACAACGGTTACGTCAGAAAGCTTTATGGTGTCTTGCATAGAGGTAGGCTTGCCTTGTGCAAAGCCCGACTGTGAGCATTGCAAAAAGAAAAAAGAAAGTATGTACAAATACTTTTTCATAGGCTTTCCGAACATTTTAAAAGGGGGTGCAGCGGTCTCCGCTGCACCAACCAAGCTGCTTAATACATTCTACTTGATTGGTGCACTTCTTGCTCTGGCAAGCGGCAAAGCCGAGCGGAGACAAGTGCACCCCCTTGTGAGTAAATGTTATAACTTGATTGGTGCACTTGAGACAAGTGCACCCCCTTGTGGGTGAATGTTACAAATTGGTTGGTGCACTTGAGACAAGTGCACCCCCTTTTTGTTATCTGAAGTTGTTCGGCTGCTGACGATTGCCTGCAGCGTCGTTGGTGTCGCTAACATCCCACCAGAGGCGTGTACCCTGAGTGTTTGCAGTCTTCAGTTCGGGATGCTCCTGGAAGAACTTGTTCTGCGACTCGTTGTTCGGATATTGCAGACGCTTTATCAGCTTGCCGTTAGGCACATCGCCACCCGAGAAGTTGCTCAACTGAGAGCGCAGAGCCGGATAGTCGGTGCGACGGAAGTCAGCCCAACCCTCGTTGCCATTCGGGAACACAGCCATCCACTTCTGAGTGATGATAGCCTCGAGGATGCGCTCGCGGTCGCCACTCTCGAATGTGCCGTCGTTGAGAGCCTTGATGCCGTTGATATACTTGTCGGCATCCTCCGCAGCGATGTGATAGTAGTCCATCGACGCCTTAACACCAGCACGGAAATACTGCTCTGCACCCATTGTGAGGTCGGCACCTGCCCAACCGCGCAACGCAGCCTCAGCCTTGAGGAAGAGCGACTCAGCATAGCCGAGCCATACCGTCGGACGAGAGTAGTTGAACCAGTGGTCGTCGGGCAGATCCTTTGAAGCACCATCCTTAACGGTACGTGTAAGACTATACTGCAGCGGATCCATAGAAATCTGCGGGGCCTGAGCACCACGCTCACAACCTACGAAGTCGTTGCGCAAAGCATCCTTACCTTCTGCCAATGTAGAAGATGTCATATTGTTACGATACCAGCAAACGAGGCAGCGTGGGTCGATCTGCTTTGTAATCTCCTCCTTACGGTTTTTCTTTATGATATAGTCCTTGCCGCCGTCAGAAAGATTGCGGTAGAAGTCTTCCATATCCTTCGACAGAACGCTCTCGCCACCGTATGCTACAGAGCACATAGCCAAGCCGTTCTCGTCGCCGCCGGAATCCTCGCCGCCCATCTCAACGGGAGCATGGCGTGGCACGGTCTGCATGTTGTCTGCATTAGAAGTCATCAAGCCGTACTTGTTGTTGAGTGCAGCCTCAGCCTCCTTCTTTGCACGCTCAGGAGCCACATTGCTTATGCGTAGCGCCATGCGCAGACGCAGCGTGTTGGCAAATCGCAACCACTTGTTGGCATCACCGAAGTAGCAAATGTCGTCCTTGTCAATCTTGTACTGCGAAGCATCGTCGGGCTTGATGCTGTCTACAGCCTGCTCAAGCATGAGGAACATCGCGTCGTAAATCTCCTCCTGGGTGTTGTATGCAACGTTGTTCGTCTCCGGCACCTTAGCCTGCACATACTCCGTGAACGGCATATCGCCGTAGGTGTCAGTATTTGCAAGTGCAAGGAACGCATAGTAGATACGCGTGATGTAAAACATATTGCGATACTTCTCCGGAGTATCGTTAAATTTGTACGCACGCACGAGATCGCGATACTCCGACGAGCGGTCGTTGTAGAAGAAGCTCCAACGCAGCGCCGACCATCCGTCGGTGTAGTTGTAGTCGGGTGCCTTGCCTGCATGCTTCGGCTGGTTGTTAGCCACGTAGCCGGCATAGATATCGTGCGAGAGGTTGGTTGTGCGCTGATAGTCGTTGTAGTAGCCCTCGTAGAGGAACTTGCGGAACTTAGCCGGAGCATCTGCCAGCTGCTTCTTGTACGCAGCAGAGTCCTCTTTGCTCACACGATAGTTAAGGTTGATATTTGCATATTTCGAGTCGGTAGGCTCCTCGGGCGTAATCTCTCCACCCTTGTCCGTATCCTCCACTCCGTACGGGTCGCGGTTCATTTCATCAAGGTCATAGCACGAACCGAGTGTCAGCAGCGTTGTAGCTGCAATCAGACCAGTGTATAATATATTGCGTTTCATTTTGTTGTTTTAAATTTAGAATCCTACGTTAACAGAGAAACCGAATGTGCGTGTGTAAGGCACAGCCATATAGTCGATAGCCTGCGAGAACATCGTTGTGTCGTAGCCGCCGTCGGGGTTGCCCGGTGTGTGCTTCATGAGGAAGCAGAGGTTGCGAGCCACGAACGAGAGCTTGAGCTGTGTGAGCGGAGTGCGGCGCAGCATCTTCTGCGGGAAGCTGTAGCCGAGAGAAAGTTCCTTCAGCTTGATGTACGAAGCATCGTGAACGAACTCCTCGGCATAACCCTTCTGCGAGCTGTACAGACCGATTGTAGAATAATACTTCTGTGCGCTAACCTCCTGTGTGTTCACGCTGCCGTCAGCCTTCACGCCCGGCACTACCATGTACCAGTCCTGCACACCATTAACGGTCTTGTACTCGCCACGATATGCTGTGCGTTCAGATGTACCTACAGATGTAGCCATACCCTCTGACACAGAAACGATGTCGCCACCGAACTTCATGTCGAACATTGCGGTAAGCGAGATGCCTTTGTATGTGAAGGTCGGAGTGATGGACATAAGCAGGTCGGGCTGTATGTTGCCAATAGGATGGTCGAGAAGATACTGCTCGAGGTTACCGTCGCCGGTAGCAGCCATTGGCAGACCGTCGTCGCCGATGATTACACGGCCCTGAGCGTCGCGCTGCATGAGGTTGTTGGCGAAGATATCGCCGAGCTTGCCACCCTTCACAGCACCCACCTTCACCGGCATGTTCGAGTCGCCTGCGAAGTAAACGCGGTTCACGCCGTCAGCCAGTTCCTTCACTGTAGAGCTGTTGTGAGCGAGGTTAGCGGTGATATCGAACTGGAAGTCGCGTGTCTTCACCGGCGTACCATAGAGCATGAACTCGACACCGGTATTGTTGATCTTGCCAGCGTTCACCCACTGCTGTGTCCAAGGCGACGAAGCGTCTACGAGCATAGCCTGGTTCTTGGTCGTATTATAATAATAGGTGAAGTCGAAACCGAGACGGTTGTCGAGGAACTTCATATCTACACCCACCTCATACGAGGTCTTAATCTCAGGCTTCAGGTTGGCGTTGAGCTTGATGGTGTTGTTGATAGGCTTGCGGTTGCCCATCTCGAACTGATACTTGCGCACGTTGTAGAGGTTGTACGGAGCGGGGTCCTTACCTACCTGCGCAGCCGACACGCGCAACTTTGCGAACGTAATCCACGACGGCAGCTTATGGTCGATAGAGCGCATGAAGTCGGAGAATACCCAGCTGAGCGATGCCGACGGATAGAAGAACGAGTTGTTCTTCTTAGGCAGTGTTGACGACCAGTCGTTGCGTGCTGTGATGTCGAGCGAGAGCCACTCGTCGTAAGCCAGCTGAGCCGAAGCGAACGCCGAGTACATAGCGCGGCTGTGTCCGTCGTCGAGAGCCGATGTGAGCTTGTTACCGGTGTTGAATATCCAGTTGTCCTTCTCGAGCATGTTCTGCACAGAAGCCGAGAGCTGCTCGAACTTCAAATACATGATGTTAGCGCCGACAGTGTAGCCCAGACGCCACTTCTTTGCGAGCTGGTTGTCGCCCATAAGGAGGAACTGTATGTTCTGCTCGAAATGGTTCTCCTCAGCGCGTGTCATGCCGTCGTTGACGAGCTTGCCCTGCCATCCGGTGCCGTCGGTAGAGATAGCGCCGTCGCCAAGAGAGAGGTCGGAGGTCTGAAGACGTGTGCGATAGTAGTCGAACGAATACTTGGCGTTGAACTTCAGCCAATCGGTGAGGTTCACGTTAGCCGAGTAGTAGCCGAAGGCGCGCCAGCGTTCGTCGCTGTTCTTGAAGCGATGGCGAGCATAGTAAGGGTTAGAATAATGCTGGTCGGGACCGAACCAGTTCTGGTGCAGCTTATTGGGCGATGTATAGTTCTGCTCAAGGTCGCGCAGCGAGACGTTGCCCGGCATGAGCAGCAGCTGAGCCACCTCACCGTTAAGACCAGTGTACGGACGATTCTCTGCCTTAGTGTTAGACACAGAAATCTTACCGTCGAGCGAGAGCCACTCGTTGATGGTAGCTCCGGCGTTGAGGTCTACGTTAATCTTGTTGAGCGACTCGTTCTTGAACAAGCCGTCGTTGCCGTTATAGCCTACAGAGAGGCGGAAGTGCGACTTCTCTGACGATGTGCCTACAGCCACTGTGTGCGCCTGCGAGAAGCCAGTGCGGAAGTAGTCCTTCAGACGGTCGCCGGTGTACGAGTAAGGAGCCTTCTCGCCGAGCCAGTTGGTCTGCATCGATCCGTCGAAGCGCGGACCGAACGCCAGTTCGCCCGTCATAGTTGTCTTGTTGCCATTCTCGTCCTCGTTGAAGAGGAACTGTCCCTGCGAACCCTGACCATATAGCTTCTGCATCTTCAGAGTCTCTGCAGCCTGGCTCCATGTGAAGTTGCCGCTATACGATACGCCGAAGCCCTGCTTGTGCGATCCGCGCTTTGTTGTAACGAGGATTACGCCGTTGCCTGCACGCGAACCGTAGAGCGCTGCTGCGTTCGGGCCTTTAAGCACAGATATCGACTCGATATCCTCGGGGTTGATGTCGAATGATGTGCCGCCGCGGTCGTAGCCACCGTATGTAGAAGCCGAAGAAGTCTGGTCGTCGGTGAACGGTACACCGTCAACGATCCAGAGCGGCTGGTTGTTGTCTGTTAATGAAGAGTTGCCACGTATAGTTATCTTTGTCGAACCGCCCAAGCCGGTGCTTGCAGTGTTCATCTGCAAGCCAGCCACCTTGCCGTCCAATGCGCCTACTACAGACGGGTCGCCGGTTACGTTGAGCTTGTCTGCCTTCACCTCCTGCACCGAGTAGCCGAGCATCTTCTTCTCGCGCTTGATGCCGAGCGCCGTTACAACCACCTCGTCAATCGACTGCTGGTCGAGCTGCATCGTAACGTTCAAGTTGGCAGCGCCGTTCACCACTTTGTCCTTGTAGCCCATGTACGAGATGCGGAGCGTAGCGGTAGCCGGAGCCTTAGAAAGATTGATAGAGAAATTGCCGTCGATGTCGGTAACAGTCTTCAGATTTGTGCCTTCGACAGTTACAGTTGCGCCAATAAGCGGTTCGCCGGTCTCGTCAGCCACATGTCCCTTCACGCTGTGTGTCTTGTCGGTCTGCACAACAGAAGCCGGGGCCTGATTGTTAAAAGGAGAGTTCTGCGAAAGCGCCGACGACTGCGTAGCCGAGGCGAACGCCCACTGCAATGGTGCTGCGGCAACGACAAGTGTCATTGCCCTCTTCGACCATTGCGGTCGGAATGATAATTTTGTATTCATTTTATTATAGATTGGTTTTTATCGTTAGAGAGTCTGCATCGCATAACATAATGCAGCAATGTTAGTTGTGCAAAGTTACTGCAAAAAAATGAAACACTACTAAAAATATATTTATTTTTATTGTTGAGATGCAGCGTAACTTATTTAAAGTTACTGCAAAAGCCCAATTGAGCTTATACAAACAACCGTAGCGGAGGTCTCCGGCCTCCGCAGCACCAAGTTTGGATTAGATTTATTGGTTGCTGCGGAGGCCGGAGACCTCCGCTACGGGTAATAATTACGGATAATAACAATGTCACTTTCTGTCCATCACACGCCACACGTATGCGATATACGCGAACACGAACGGCACGAGGAGCGACACGTAGAACATGGTACGCAGAGTGAACTCGCTGCTGCAGCTGTTGCTGATGGTGAGCGAGCTTTGCAGGTCGGCGTTAGAGGGATAATAGGCTGTGCCACCGAGTCCGGCGACGAGCAGGAGCGAGAGCACCACCAGCACCACACCAATGCCTGCCGGCCAAATGCCTTTAATGTACGAGTTGCTGAAAACCGTGCGCCCTACTCCATACAGCAGTAGCACAACGCCGACGAGCGTGAGCACGGCGAGCAGCGGCATGGCGAGATAGTTGTGCAGATACTTCATCGGCTCCATGAACACCACGCCCTGAGCATCTACGGCGTAACCGTCTTTCAACAGAAGGCGCACGAAGAACGCGAGGAAGAACACGAGGAACGGCACGGTGCAGCCTACGAGACGCACACTGGCACGCGAACGGATATCCTCATCGTCCACATTATTAATAATATAAAGCGCACCGAGCATTTGTGCAAGGAACATCACGGCGAGTCCGAACACAAGGTTCCACGGGTCGAGCAGAGCGTCGAGTCCTGCCGAAGCGTTAGCCCAACGGCTTATCACGGGCGACCCTATCTCCGTAAGCGAAGCCTTCTCTACAAGGAAGTTCGACCCGTCGAAGAACGTAGCCACAGCACCGCCGAGCAACAGCGGACCCACTATACCGTTCAGCACGAGGAACCAGCGATAGGTGCGCGTGCCGAGCAGATTGCTTTTTTTCAGCTGGAACTCGTAGCTCACGGCTTGCAGCACGAACGAGAAGAGGATTATCATCCAGAGCCAGTAGGCGCCGCCGAAACTGGTGCTGTAAAACAGCGGGAACGAGGCGAAGAAGGCTCCACCGAAGGTAACGAGCGTAGTGAACGTTATCTCCCACTTTCTGCCGGTCGACTCAATCACCTTGCGCTGACCGTCTTCTGTTCTGCCTATACTGTGAACCATTGAGTTGGCGCCCTGCACGAACAGCAGGAACACGAGCAACGCCCCGAGCAGCGAGACGATGAACCACCAATATTGTTGCAAAAATTCGTATGTCATAAGATTGTTTTCTTTATATGTGTTGAACATTCGGGTTGTCGGTCTCAGTGTTTTACTGTTGCTTCTCGGCGTTATAGTTGCGTATTACGCGGCACATGATGCTCACTTCTGCCACCAGCAGCACCGTGAAGAGCACGAGGAAGAGGAAGAACGTGAAGGCTACGCTGCCCGACTTCAGGTCGGAAACTGCTGCCACCGTAGGCAGCATATCCTGAATAGCCCAAGGCTGTCTGCCCAGCTCGGCTACTATCCATCCGGCTTCGCTCGCCAGGTATGTGAGCGGTAGCATCACAAGCGCCGCAACATACAGCCAGCGATACTTCGAGGTGATGTCCTTGCGCCAAGCTACGTGTCCGATGACGAGGAAGAAGAGCATCAGCAGCGTGCCCACGCCCACCATGACGCGGAACGCGTAGAAATTGATGGGGATATACGGCACCAGTTCGGCACGGTCCTTTATGTAGCCGTAGCCGAAGTAAGGCATGTCGAGCTTCAACTGCTCTGCGAGTTCGGGCAGGCGCTTGTCGTTGGCGTCTACAGCCTTCAGCTTGCGATACTCGGCAAGCGTAGAGATGGCTCTGCGTCCACGCTCCATCTTCTCCTCAGCCGACAGTTCGCGTGTGCCGTCAGCACGTGTGTAGCCGTTGAGCAGGTCGTTCACGCCCGGCACGAAGCCGTCTGCCTTATGCGTAGCGAGCATAGATAGGCCGTTAGGTATGGCTATGCGTAGCGGAGCCTCCCCACCCTTGGCATAGTCGGGCTGTTGGAACGGATTTACAGCTGCAACGGCTGTGAGCGCTACGCCTTCGCCTCCGTCGTACAGAGCCTCCATTGCGGCGAGTTTCATAGGCTGCGTCTCAGCCACCTTCACAGCCGAGAAGTCGCCCGTAGCCATAGTAAGCACCGAAGCCACGATGCCCACGATGCTTGCTATCTTTATGCTCTGGCGCGCCATCTCCTGCTCGCGGCGCTTCAGCAGATACCAGCCGCTCACAGCACACACGAACACGGCACCAATCACCCATGTAGAGGTGACGGTGTGGAAAAACTTGTCTACAGCGAAGGGCGAGAGCGCCACATCCATGAAGCTCGTCATCTCGTTGCGCACGGTGTCGGGGTTGAACTCGCAGCCCACGGGGTACTGCATCCATGCGTTAGCCACGAGAATCCACCAAGCGGAGATGGTTGCGCCGAGTCCGGTGAGCCAGGTCGACGCCAAGTGAAAGCCGCGCGACACCTTCTGCCAGCCGAAGTACATGACGGCTACGAAGGTGCTCTCCATGAAGAACGCCACGATGCCCTCGATGGCGAGCGGCGCTCCGAAGATGTCGCCCACGAACCACGAGTAGTTGCTCCAGTTGGTGCCAAACTCAAACTCGAGAATGATTCCCGTAGCTACGCCCATGGCGAAGTTGACGCCGAAGAGTCGCTGCCAGAAGATGGCTGTATCCTTCCAGAATTGTTTACCCGTGCGATAGTAGCACGTTTCCATGATGCCCATGATGAGGGCAAGGCCAAGCGTGAGCGGCACAAAAAGCCAATGGTAGATGGCTGTGAGTGCGAACTGAGCACGCGACCAGTCGATAAGTGTGGGGTCGATTGTCAAGAGATGTGTCATTGTTTTTTGATTGTATTTTTTATTAATTGTTATTGATTAAGTTCATCAAACGTATTCTTTTGTCACGATGCGGCGGACGAAATCCAATCGGATGGCGGACGAAATCCAATCGGATGGCGGACGGAATCTGATTGGGCGGCGGACGCAATCCGATCGGACGGCGGACGCCACACACTACTTCTGCCGCACTTCTATATGCCTATTGCTCAACGCGTGCGCCCGTCAGCTCGCCGGCTACATACGAAGCCTTGTCGCCGGCGGCTTTCTGCTCAAGCACATCGGGGAAGAAAAACAGCTTGAGCACGAAGAACATCACAAAGAGTTTTATGAGGATAACGGTCCACAAAACTTTTCCTATTGTCATGCTACGAAATCCGTCAACGTAAAAGCGGAATGTCTTATATAACAGATTGTTCTTGCTCATATTATAGCGGTCTTTTAGTGGTTGTAATAATTTCACTTTAATAATTTGTTTGCAAATATATATCATTAAAACCAACTTCACAACTTTTTACAGAATTAATTTCTTTGCAACACGAAAAAAAACGCCAATCACATTAAAACCTTGTGCTGCGGTGGGTGTTTATACGCTTATACATATATTAATTATATGCTTGTTGCAATTATGCGACATACATTATTATAAATATTCAATTCTTATGATTAACTTTGCAAAAATTATCTAAAAATCACATGTTTTTAGGTCTAAACTAAGATGAGATTACAACCGGCAGCGATGCCACATATAGTTACAAAACACCACGAACAATTTGAAAACACCGAAACTCAATATAAAAAGGCCGAACTTCAAGTTAAGGAGGCCGAAGCGAAGCGACCTGACCCGACTCATAAGCATCGACCATCTCTGCATCACGCTGCTTGTGCTATTCATGGGTTGGTTGCTCGCCTTCGCGTCTATAAACCTCACGGTGGTGAACCCCGTAAAGAAGGCTTTCAGCGACTTCTCCATGACTGACGTGTTCTACGAAATACAGAACAGCAGCGGCGTGAAGGAGATAAACAACGACATCGTGCTGGTGGATATGACCGAGCTGTACGACAGACGCAAGATTGCCGACTGCATGACGAACATAAACAAATGCAACCCGAAGGTGCTCGTCGTCGACCTTATCTTCGAGCGCCCGAGCTACGACGAGGGCGAGAACGAATATCTCATCAATGCCGTATCGAGCCTCGACAACGCAATGTTCTCGTGCAAGCTCACCGACTACGACTACATCAACGACCGCTTCAGAAAAGTGCGACGCTCGTTCTTCAGCTATGAAGGCGACGGCATAACATGGGCTTTCAGCAATGTGATATCGGGCGAAGGCTACGGCTGCATAAGAAAATACTCTCAGAACGAACACATCAACAACAACGTGATTTACTCGCTGCCATACATGGCGGTATGCAAATACACAAACACTAAACCGGAGGAGGCGACTCCGAAACAGCGCAACATAGAATACAGCCACACCGACTTTGTGGTGATTCCGCACAACGATGTGCTTAAATACAAAAACTTGATAAAGAACAAGATAGTTATTCTCGGTACTATCAACGAGGAGGCTGACACGCATATCACGCCGCTGGGCAAGATGCCGGGCATGAAGATTCAGGCGTATGCCATGCTCTCGTCGATGTCGCACCACAAGGTGTTCGTGCTGAACGACTTCTTCTGCATTCTGCTCACCATCGTGCTCTGCTATATGTCGTCGGCTGTGGGATCGTACCTCACACAGAAGCATAAGTATTACTATCTGTACTGGATAAAGTTCTACTACTTCCTGCTTACTGCGTTTCTGGTGTGGATCAGTTTCCTGCTCTTCTCGAAATACAACTTCTACATCAGTCTGCTATTCCCGCTCATCGGACTGGCTCTTGTAGAGACGGCGCGTCTGCAGTACAAATGGATTGTGATGATGCTGTCGAAACACACTAAACTGAAATTCATCAAAAAGTCAATATACTATGTGGAGAAATAAAAAACTAACAAGACTGACAATACTTCCGGCAATGCTGCTCGCAGCCATGACTTCACTGGCTGCGCCGAACGAAGAGCAAGGCAAATTGCTGCTGCATAAGGGCGATTCGCTCTATCGCCAGGGCAACTTCGAGGAGGCGGCTATCGCTTATCTCATTTCGGCTAATGAGGGCAATGCCGAGGCGCAGTTCGACATCGCCTACGCTTATTTCAACGGTGAAGGCATCGAGCGCGACTATGCTTCTGCGGCTATGTGGTTCAAGCGTTCGGCAAGACAGAACTACGCGAAGGCGCAATATAACCTGGCTTATTGCTATATGAACGGTCGCGGCGTGCCACGCGACTACGACAAGGCGTCCGACTTGCTCCACCAGTCTGCTAACAACAACTATAAGAGAGCGCAGCTGACGCTCGCCGACTGCTATGCCAACGGCATTCTTGTGGAACAGAACGAGAAGGAAAGCCAGAAGTGGATGGCTATGGCTGCGAACTTGCAGCCTGAACAGCCCAAAACAGAGCCGGCTGCTTCTAATACCCCCAGCACGCCCAGCATCCCCAGCGCCCCTAGTACCCCTAGCACACCCAGCACACCTAGCACACCTAGTATACCTAGTACCCCTAGTACCCCTAGCATCCCCACCCCAGAACCCATCGTTCAGGCTCCTGCAAACAAAGCTACAGAAAAGCCTGACACAAAGAAGGAGACACTGGACGGCGACTTCGATATCGAGGTTGATATCCCTGGAATGAACAGTACGCCGAAACCGACAGCACCCGTTGTCGTTGCGCAGCCAGCCACGCCGCAACCAACAACAGAGCAACCAGCCGCGCCGCAACCAGCCGCGCCGCAACCAGCAGAAGAACAGCCGAAGCCTCGTATAATAAAGGGACCGGCACAGATTCTGGCTGAAAAGGAAGCGACTCCGGCTGCACAGCCTACACTTGCGGCAGCCAACTCGGCTCCGGTACTTAAGATTCTATACCCAGAGGACCAGTCGATGTTCCATACCGACCAGATAAAACTGAAGTATCAGCTGATTGCTGGCAACTGCGCAGACAGCACACGCATCGTAGTAATGGTGGACGGACAGCGACAACCTACGACAAGAGCGGTGAGAGCTGCTAACACTATCGACGTAGACCTGCCACGCCACGACTGCACCGTGATGATGTACGCCCAGAACAAAAACGGAAACAGCGAGCCGGCAACGATACGCCTTATCCGAGAGGCTACGTCTATGGAACTGCCGAAACTCTTCGTTGTGGCTATCGGCGTGGGCGACTATAACGACCCGAAACTGCCTAAACTGAGATTCACATGCAAGGACGCGAAGGACTTCTCGAAGGCTATCACATCAAAGAAGGGACTGCCCTATGAGGATGTGCAGGTGAAGATACTCTGCGACAACGAGGCTACACGAGCTGACATATTCGAGGCTATGGAATGGCTGAAGCAGGAATCGTCGCCTAACGATGTCTGCCTATTCTTCTTCGCCGGACACGGAATGCGCGACGAGAAAGACCGATTCTACTTCATGCCTTACGGATGCAACACGAACAAGTTGTATGAGTGCTTCAGCGCTTCCGACTTTAGAAACGAGGCGGAGGATATTCACGGCAAACTCATCGCCTTTGTAGACGCCTGCTATTCGGGCGCTCTCTTTGAGGGCGGCAGATCGGCTGCCACGACTCACTTCATAGAGCAGTTGAAACGCTCGAAGAACGGTATGCTGCTCTACGCCTCAAGCTCGTCGGACACAAAGTCGCGCGAGGACGAGTCGTGGGAGAACGGCGCATTCACCAAGGCGCTGGTAGAAGCTCTAAACGGAGCTGCCAAGGAGGAACACGCTGAGGGTCTCTCTACTCAGGAACTTGAGCACTTCCTCTACAAGCAGGTGAGAAAACTCACCGACTTCAAGCAGACTCCGATATTCATTAACCCAAGTGGAATTGAGCACTTTAACATTTTCAATTATGAGAAATAAGACACTTGTGGCTCTCGCCACCTTGCTTTTCACATTCGCTCCGATAGCAGCCAGCGCACAAAAGTACGTGGTTTACTCTGTTGTGGGCAAGGCTTACATACAAGAGGGCAAAACATTTACGCCGCTCTCTGCAAGAAAATACGTCACACCGACTACGAAACTCAAGATTTCTTCTGAGAGTGCGGTGACTATCATCGACGAGAACAAGCAGAAGATGCTGTCCTTCACACGCGAAGGAGTGAACACCGTAGGCAGTCTTGTGAGCATGTCGTCGAAGCGCACCAAGAATCTCACGAAGCAGTATATGGGCTATCTCGTGAAGCAGCTATTCAGTTCGTCTAAGAAGATGGTGCATCCCGACACCTACATGCAGGTGACCGGCACATCGTATCGTGCTGCGTCTAAAGACTCGCTCATGGCGGCTCGTCTTATTGAGATACTCAACGAAGGCACAGCTGCAAAATGTTCTGCAGAACAGCAGCTGTTCAACAGCGAGAATGCCATTGCGTCTGACTTCGACGTGAGTCTCGAACTTGTGGACGTTGAAACCGGTCTGCCGCTTGCGAACAGCGCAAAGCGCAACACGCCATGCTACGTTCGCGTGAAGAACAACACCGAGGAGACACTCTACGTCAACATCCTCAACATCGACAAGGACGGCAACAAGTATCTCATCCTGCCTATGGACGAAGAGGCAACGTGCTCAAACCTGCTTGTTCCGGCTAACAGCACCGTAGGTTTCAAGTCGGAGCCGTTCATAACGCCGGACATACCGTCGCACGACGCATTCGTGCTTGTGGCAACTGAGGAGCCCGTCAACTTCAGCATCATGATGAACCCGCTTACAAAGGGCGACATACAGCAAACCGATGCAAAGGTGGGCGTGGCAAGATTCAATCTTCTCACAAAATAGTTCTGCCACACATTATATTATATACATCATCAATATATTATATATAGCATTCATTAGATTTATATATAGCATTCATTGGAATCATGTATAGCATTCATTAGAATATCAACTAAAAAAAACAGACTATATGCGACACAAACTATCGGGAATCGTATTGCTTCTCACCCTTCTCGCTACGCCTTCAGCTATGCAGGCACAGAAAGACCGCTTCGACAAGAAGAACGCCGACGAGTTCGTATACGAGCAACTCTCAAAGAACACGGGAGGAGAAGACTTCTGCAAGAAACTGATACTTAACAAGCAGAACCTTGCAGACACCAACGAGGAGAGAATTAAGCTGCTGCCAGGCAAGTCGTTCCAAATCAATTCGCTGCGTTCTGACGTGTTCATCGATGCAAAAACATGGAAGCCGGTGTTCGACCATAGTTATCCAATGGAATCGGCGGTGAACTTGTTGATGAACTTGGCAGGCAACTGCAATGTTACGCTCACCCAGCATCAGTACGGCAACGTGAAGAAGACGCTCACCATGCCGCTACACTCGGTTTTCTTCGTGCTGACAAACGAGATGGACACCTACTGCAACGTAACACAGATAGACAAAGACTTGATAAAGGCAGACCTTGTGATGCACAACCCCAAGCAGAACATCATACATCTCTTCGTAGTGAGCATTCCTACCAGCGAACTGTTCAAGGACGGAGGCAACATAAAGGCTGAATTATACGCAAACATACCGCAGAACGACATTAAAAACATATATAGCAAAAAAAGAAAATGAAAATGATAACACAAATCAAAAGCAGACTATTTCTTTTACTATTGGTTTTAACATGTGCAGGCAGCGCGCTTGCCGATACAACATTCAAGATTACGGACGGCGTTGTTGAGTCGCAGCTGAAAGACCGTATGGAAGCCAACACAAAAGCGTTGCTCGACGCATTCAGAAAGGCTGCCGACGACGGCGAAAAGACCGTGAAACTCTCGAAAGACAACGTATCGAAAGCGGCTATCGAGGAGATTCGCGAGATATGGAAGAGCAGCGCTTTGAGCTGTCCGCCGATGAGCATACGCTGCCGCTGCTTGCAGACTAAAGACGGCTATCAGGTGCGTGGCATTCCGGTAGACATGCTTGAGGCTGACGAAGCTGACGCACGCCAAGAACTCACCGTCAACTACGACCACAACGGACTCATCACAAGCGTGGCTATAGCTATCGAGATGAACCGCTACGAGGAACTGATGGCTGCAAAGGAGTCGGAGCTCGACTATGCAAGACGTCAGATTATCGTAGACTTCATAGAGAACTTCCGCACGGCGTACAACCGCAAGGACAATGCGATGCTCAACAGCGTGTTCAGCGACAAGGCGCTCATCATCACTGGACGCGTGGTGAGAGAGAAGCCGAACAGCGACATGACTAAAATGACGCTTGCCAACAACAAAGTGGTATACATCAAGCAGACAAAGCAGGAGTATCTGTCTAAACTCGCAATGGTGTTCAAGACAGTGAAGTTCATCAACGTGAAGTTCTCTGACATCGAAATAGTAGAACACCCGAAGTACGACAACATCTACGGCGTGACGCTGAAACAGTTGTGGAAGACCGACCGCTATCAGGACGAGGGCTATCTCTTCCTGATGGTTGACTTCCGCGATTCGGACAATCCGCTCATCCAGGTGCGCACATGGCAGCCGTACAAAGACACGGCAGGCAACATCGTGACACAGAAGAAAGACGTCTTCCACCTCGGATCGTTCAGAATAGTAAGATAAAGACTTGACTAAAAAAACAAACAGACATAAAACATAAACATTTAACGTAATCATTATGAAAAGAATTATCTCACTCGCCGTGATGTGCCTCATGGCGTGCGTCGCTTTCTCACAGAACCTGCTGGAGATTACAGACATATCGCAGCCTAACGATGTGTATACCGGCGACAACGACAGAGCTGCTGTCATCTTCAAGTGCAACCAGTCGATTCCGCTCACCTTCGAATCGTCGATGGACAAGAGCGCTACGCCCTACAACACCGAGCTTGAAGGCTCTGACATGGTTTACTACATCGAGTTTCCTACCGGACAGAAGTATCGCGGACGTATGCTCACCATCACTTCGCCGGGCTATGCACCAGCTACCGTGTTCATCGACGACTTGCAGCCGAAGCAGGTGCTCACCTATCAGGCTATCGACCCGAACAGCACCGTCGACGCTGGCTGCTACCGCGGACACCGCAACAAGGGTATGGAGGAGCTCAAGAACATGAACTATCAGGAGGCTCGCGACCAGTTTGTCGTGGCACGCGGCTGTACTGATGTCGACTCGCTTGAGAACGAGAGCAACATTGCTCTGGTAGACACCATTCTCCACTACCGCGAGATTGGCGAGCAGAAGTTCAAGTTGCTCGACTACTACGGAGCCAGCGAGTACTACAACCGAGTTATGGAGCTGAACCCGTACGACAACCTCGCTGCAAACCGCTACAACAACTGCCTCACGAAGTTCTTCAGCGAGTGCGACATGACCTACAAGCAGGCGGACTTCTACTACAACGAGAAGCAGTTTGACAAGGCACGCGAACTTTACGCTCTGGCTGTGAAGAACAACTGCCCTACAAAGGTGCAGGCGCAGGAGCAGATAAACCGCATCGACCAGATTAAGGTAGACAAGAAGAGCCACGCAAGAGTGTTCACATACGAGTTCTCGAAGGACACCCCTATCGGCTTCTCTTACGGCAAGTACAAGAAGCACAAGGTGGGCGGATTCTTCAGCATGAGCCTCAACTCGAAGGTGTTCGAGATGATGCGCAACGACTGCCGCACTCCGGATATGCCTGAAGTGAACGTCAACTTTGGTTGGACGGTGAAGATTGTGAATCCTGTATGGATCTTCTTCGGCCCTGGCGCAACAACCAAGGTTTACTACGGCAAGTACGAGGTGACCGACGACCACGACGACATCTATCCTAACAAGAAGGGCTATCCTAACGACCCGGACGGCGTGTTGAAGCCGAAGGATGACGAGAAGGAGAACAAGAAGATTCAGGAATACACCAAGGACGACCAGAAAGCGAACCTTGCATGGGCTATCTCGCCGGTTATCGGTGTCTGCGCCAAGTATTCTTACTTCGCACTCCGCCTCACCTATCAGTATCGCTTCGCTATGGACTCTCATCTGAAGGACTTCATGGGCAGCCAGCGTTTGTCAATCGGTGTCGGTGTTAGCTTCTAACACCACGCACAAACAATCAGTCGGAAACACAATACAAGCATAAGAAAATGGTAAACATCGGACAACTCATCAAGGAAGAACTCGAAAAGCAAGGACGGTCGGCAGGCTGGCTTGCCAAAGAACTTCACTGCAACCGCTCTACTGTATACAGAGCATTAGGACGCAACAGTATCGATACTGCCATGCTTGCAGACATCTCGAAGGCGCTGCACAAGGACTTCTTCAAAATCCTTTCTGACGACCTTTAAGAAATCCGGGAAAAACTAAGACATTAACACTATATAAGGTGGAACAATCATACGTATTGTTCCACCTTTTTTTGTGCAATAACAATACGAGAGACGTATTATAGCCCTATAAAAAACGGCTATCAAGAAGCTGTTACACTTCTGATAGCCGTATTATTCTATAATCACGAATTAATAATTAGCAATCAATAATTAGCAATCACCAATTAATAATTAATAATTACCAATTAATAATTTACTTCACGAGTACCTTCTGTACCGTGCCGTCAGCGAACTTCACGATGTTGATACCCTTCTGCAAAGCGTTGAGCTTTGTGCCATTCACTGTGTAGATGCCCTTAACAGCGTTCTGCACGGTAGCGTTGTTGATTGCTGTCGGGTCAGCGAACTGCTCGAAAGCCGATACCTCAGCGAGCGACGGGTAAGAGTAGACATAGAGGTTGCAGATCACAGCGAGATACTTTGTCTTTACGCTCTCCGGGAAGATGTAGCTAAGCTCAGAAACCTCCTTCAAGCCAGAGAATGTCTTCGCGGTGTTCATGCGTGTGAGGTCGTCGCCCACAGCAATCTTCACGTCCTTGTTGACGTAGTTCATCTCGTTGTTGTCGTTCTCTGCGTAGTTCTTGTTCGGAATGTTCACAACAACCTTAGAGAGGTCCCACTGCTTGCCTTCCGGAGCGGTGAAGATCACCCACACGTCGTCGCGGTGTGTAGACGGCGCCTCGATATCGCTGAGAGCCTCGTCAGTCTTGTTGCCGTCGGTAAGACCGCTGATGTCGTATGTGTCGTAAGCAGCCTCGAAAGAGTAGTCATTCTTGTAGTGGCGCACCTCAGCCTTCTTGCCCTTGAGCACGTTAGGCTGTGTTGTAGCGTCAACCTCTACCTGCACAGTTGCCTCCTCGTAGTCGTCGCCGTTCACGACGCGGATTGTAACTACGTCGTCGCCCATGCGCTTCTGAGCAGTCAGCGGGATGATGAATGTCGACTTCTTGGTGTTCTCCTTGATTGTGCCGATCTTCACATTGCCGTTCTTGCTTGTAGCTGTGCACTTGAACTGCGGATCCTTAGCCACCTCGCCGAGGTCGTAAGTTACGTAGATGTTGTTGTTCTCGCCAGCGTTGATAGTCATCTGCTCAGGCGAAGCCGAAATCTTCATGCTGTTGTCCTTCTTGCCGTAAACCTCAAACTCCCAGATGCGGAGGATGCCGTTGACGTGCGGAACGAGCTTCACGTAGCGAGCACGTGTAGGAGCGATGAAGTCGGTCTTGATGCTCTCGCTCTGGCGGTTGTATGTGTCTACAACAGTTGTCCAATGCTCGTTGTCCTCAGAGAGCAGAATCTGGTAAGAGTCGATCTGGTCTACGCCCGACTCCGGACCTGAGTTGCCGTCGTATATCTTGAAGCTATAGATGCGGTAAACGCCCTGGAGGTCGAATGTAACCCAGTTGTCAGCGCTCACGTTACACCACTTGTCGCTTTTTGAATAAGGATAGGTATCGCCGTCGATAATCTTGTCGGGCACCTCCTGAGAGTTGGTAGAACCACTATAGCCGAGCACCTTCTTCTGATACACTACGTTGAAGATCTTCTTGTATTCCTCCTCGGTCATTACATCGAGGATGTTGCTTGAAGTGGTAGATGTGCCGATAGAGTTTGTCACCTCAACGGTTACGCGCTGCTTGCCCACCTTCTCTGCAACTACGGTGATAGTCTGGTCGGTGAGTGAGAAGCCGTTTGCAAGCTTCAAGCCCTCAGGCAGAGTCCACTTGAAAGCAGTCGGATTACCAGTGCCGTTGGCTGTGATAGTAGCGCTCTCGCCCACCTTCAGATAGCTGTTGCTGATAGTGAACGAAACAACCGGAGCTGTAGGCTGCGGGAAGTCGAGCACGATGGTCTTGCCCTTCTGCTGGCGCATGTCCTTCATAACCGGAACAACGATAAACTTAACGTAAAGCTCGTTGTCCTTGCGCTGGAATGTAGGAACGTAGAACGCCTCGTCGCGAGTCTGTCCAACCATAGTCTGTGTGCCGTCCTCGTTCTCCTTATAGATATCGAAGTGGTCGAAGTCGGCTGTATAGTCGAAGTCCCATGTCAGACGAGCGTCGCCCTGCACGTTGCCCAACACGCTTGTCGTAGCGAGGTTCTTCACCTCGATAGCCGCGGGAGCGTAGTTTGCAGGCAGAACAGAGAGTTCGCCGAGCGAGAACTTATAGTCGTTGAGCACAGAAGAAGTCTTCAGGTTAAGCGCAATCATGTAGATTGTCTTGCCGTTGAGCGAAGAGAGGTCGTACTCAGCTATTGTCCAACCGTTCTTTGTAGTGGTAGTCGGGTTAGCGAGAGTAGCGTCCGGATTTACAGAGCTTGAAGTAGAGAGCTTCACCTCTACAGAGCTGTTTGCAGAAGCCTTGTAGACGAGGCGCAATGTGCCGCCGTTCACAGCAATCTGAGTCTTGTACAGACGCCAGAGGTGGTCGCCCTTTGTAAACTCGTTGCCGCCGTCAACCTTAAGGCTCGAACCGAAGTTCCAGGCGTCGTCCCAATCAATCTTGATAGAACCGTTGCCCTTGTTCTCGAACCAGTAGCGCCATGTAGGCATGATGCTCTGCACGCCAGAGTGGTACCAGTCTTGCGAAGCCTTCACCTCACCCTCTACGAAGCGGTGCTTGCCTACACCTACGCAGAACGATGTAGTGAACGGCATAGAGTTGATAACCGAACGCTCGAGCACGCGGCCAGATACACCGGGCCAATTCTCTGCTATGACAGACGGGTCGCCCTCGTAGTTTGTCCACATCTGCATCTCATACTCGAATGTTTTGTTGATAGCGTTGTATGCGTCAGTACCCGTATCGTTCTTGCCGAGAAGGTTGCGCACGTTGTCCTTCCATGTCTTCTCCTCGGGGCAGAAGAAGTCGAGCGAACCTACGTGGCCGTCTGTAGGCATAGCCGCATTGAGGTGGTAGATAAAGTTGGTATGACCTGAAGCAGCCACCTGCACACCAGAATATATCTTAGAGAATGTCTTCTCCTCTGTGCAGCCGAGCTGGCTTGCATAGCTGCGAAAGTCGCCTGCCGCACCATACTCAAGGAACTGCGATGTATTCTTGTGTGTCTTGAGGATTTCCACATTCGGGGCACGACGAGCGTTGTACCACTGAATTTCCATCTGTGTATCGCCGTTCTCGTCGGCAAACTTGTTGAAATCCTTGATAAAGTCAGCCCATTCTGCAGATGTTGCACCACCCGACTCCTCGTTGATGAACCATCCGTCGAAGCCGATGTATTTAGCAATCTCGTAGAGCTTCTTGGCATAGATATGCACACCGTTCTCCTTTGTAAGCATCTGGCGCACCCAAGCCTGGTTGCCACCATAAGCGTACGGCGGGAAGAACACCTGACCCAGCACCTTCACACCGCTTTGGTGAGCAGCGTCGATAGAGCCTGCTGGCGGTGGGATGATGATACCCTCAGAAGCCGAACCTGCCCAATAAACGAGCTTGTCCATATACTGCCAGTAGGTAGGCTGATAGCCGAGGAAGTTGTAAGCGCCCTGCGACGGACACATAGAACATGTCGGGAAAAGGATAGGAGCGTTGCAGATCTGACCCTCGTAATACTGGTTCTTGTTAGCCTTCATCAGCGTTGGCTCCTTGAAACGCTTTGCCAATGGCACACGCGAGCGGTTGAACTTTGCGTCCTTGTCGGTCTCCGGCGACCAGTTCTTGATGTCGTCCGGATGCCAGCATCCGCCGTACGGCTGCTGTGCGTATGCTCCTTCTACGAACATCGCAGCTACAGCCGCGAGAATTAAACGATTAAGTTTCATTTCGGTTTGTTTAAGTTATTGATTAATTATTAATAAGCAGGTTTTCGTCTGGCTCTCCTCCATGTCGAGCCGGTTTTCAGGACCATTATACCAAGCCCCTCAAGTGTTATTAATGAGTTTACAAGGCACAAAGTTAGTGCAAATCGAAGACAATACAAAATAAATTCATTTATTTTTATTGTTGAGATGCAGCCTAACTTATCAAAAGTTAGTGCAAAAATCCGATTAAGCAAAACAAATGGAAATTTATTTTTATTGTTGAGTTGCAGCCAAACTTATTAAGAGTTTGCCTTAACACCACAAATTCTCATCGTGCACCGTACGCCGTCTGATCGGACACCGAACGCGACCCAATCGGGCGGCGGACGGAATCTGATCGGACGGCGGACGGAATCTGATTGGACGGCGGACGGAATCTGATTGGACGGCGGACGCAGAACGATGACTTATTGCATGAAACTACGTATCACACGATACCAATAATCCCACGAATAGCCTACGGAAGGATGATTCACCGCCATCGTCTTCACACGCCTGCCGTTGCTCAAGAGATAAGCGCCCGTCGCCGTGCTGCACCCGTCCACTACTATCGGCTCGCCGTCCTGCCATCGCTCGCCCGGCATCTTGTCCCAAAGGCGCTTGCCCCAAACGACGACATACTCGGGCTGATACTTGTCGAGCGCTTCGAAGAACGTCTCGCCGGCTTGCCTATACTGAGCTGACGTGCCAGCCTCGCGCGGACCGCCCATCGCCACCTGCAGATAGTTGAAGAACACCACCGAGTCCCATATCTTCTGCCTCAGCGCCTGGTCGGTCTCCTCGCCCACCAGCGACCGCTCGAACTTCACGAACGTACGCATCCAGTCCTGCCGTTCGTTCGTCTCGTCGAGATAATCAGCGAGCACATTCTGCGTAAAGCCCATGCACTCGCGATGCAGACGGCAGTCGCCACAGTCGGTGCATCCCTCGTAACAATAATGGCTCTCGCCCAATATCATGATGCGTTTGCCGAACATACCTCCGTCGGCATAATGCTTGCCGACGAAGGGCTGAAAGAATATGTTGTTTGCCATAAGTTAGAACCATGAACTAATCCAGTTATAAGCAGATGTTCCCAAGCTGATAGCCCATGATACGACAAGATAGATAAGCCAGCAAATCACGGCGATGAACACAGCCGTCCAGAACGCCTTCTTGTTCACCTTATTTATTATCTCCTTGTCGTCCTCTATATAGCCGGTAATCAGCCTCAAGTTTTCGATATACGAGCGCTTGAACACATCCAGTAAATCACCGATACAGAACGGTATGGCACCAATCAGGACGTCCATCAAGATGTTGTAGATCACAGCCAAGGTAAGCGGTATCGACTTAACCACGCACAGACTGTAGTAGACGAACGGGAATGCGAACACACTCGACAAGGCGTCGCCAACACCTGCCGGAAGGATGAAGCCTAAGATAGGATCAAGGAAATACTTGTCCATATACGTTGACGTCTTCACCATCAAGCGGTACGAGGGCATGCTCATCATCTGCTGACGTTTTGCCTCTTTTCTCGCAACACGCTCCTGCTCTTTGGCAAGGGCAGCCTCACGTTTCTGGTCTTCGCGTGTGAAATTCATGCCCAAATCAGCCTGGGCTTGCTGTCTTCTTGAACTTTCCATTTTTGTTTTATACCTAAAATCCGCAACTATCATCCAATACACGATTAAGG
>UMIP01021600.1_pt1 | contig 24441 bp, 19 predicted proteins | sample 1965751 | NCBI WGS metagenome assembly UMIP01 (sample SAMEA4836117, study PRJEB28245) | human gut metagenome | biome: gut microbiome; material: fecal sample | place: Denmark | collected 2008
GTGGGAGGAGCCTATGGCAAACGAAAGGATTTTATTTATGAAGGGGCAGGAAACGGAACGATCAAAAGCACAAAGTCAGGAAAGCGCGTCCTTGGGGACACGCTTTCTTGTGATGGGCTCCTTAAATTATGACTATATTTATTCCCTGGATCATATTGTCGCACCGGGAGAAACGATTGCTTCTGCGAAGTTGGATAAGGCCTGTGGAGGAAAAGGCTTTAACCAGGCTGCAGCTCTTGCAAAAGCTGGTGCAAAGGTGTATCTTGCAGGCCTGGTGGGTGCTGACGGAGGTCAGATGTTGGAAACAGCACAGGAGTTTGGTGTGGACTGCAGGTTCGTGCAGGAACGAGACAACGCAACCGGGCATGCGATCATTCAGGTGGACAAAAACGGACAGAACAGCATCGTCCTGTTTGGCGGTACGAACCGGATGTGGACGGCGGAATATGTCGATAGCGTTCTGGATTCTTTTGAAAAAGGAGATGTCCTGATCTTACAGAATGAAATCAATGGAATCGAAGATATTCTGGAAAAGGCCTATGCCAGAGGCATTTCGATCGTATTGAATCCATCGCCGTTTGAAGATTGCATTTTAAGCTGGCAGCTGGAAAAGGTTTCCCTGTTTTTCATCAATGAGGTAGAGGGCGAGCAAATGACCCAAAAAAGCGAGCCAAAAGACATTCTGGAGCAAATGCTGTTTCAGTATCCGAATGCTGCAGTTGTACTGACCCTCGGAGAAAAAGGTGCATGGTATGCAGACCGGGAAGAACGGTATTTCTGCCCGGCACAGAAAGTAAAGGCAGTTGACACCACGGCGGCGGGAGATACCTTTACCGGATATTTTCTGATGGCGCAGGAAAAGGGATTTTCTGCAGAACAGTGTCTTTCGATCGCTGCACAGGCATCCGCAATTGCAGTGTCGAGAAAGGGTGCATCGGTCTCTGTCCCGGTCTGGGCAGAGCTGCAGATGGACTTATAAATAATTCCAACAATAGAATGCACGCTCTGCGAGCATTCTATTGTCATGAATCCAAAACCCCGGACGGAGTGATTTTTCAAACTCTGTCCGGGGTTTGATTTTTATAACTTTGGATGGATGAGCGCTGCTACAATATTCGAAACATCCGTAATTTACGCAGGTTCCGGGCAGATCAGCAGTTTAGCCCATCACAACCGTAACGTCATAGTGCTGTTTGTCTTTGGTGAAAGGAACGACACAGCCGTCAATGGGAGTTCCGTCAACAAGAAGGGAAACAACTCCTTTTTCCACGTGGTGCGGGTTCTGGATGTGGATATCATAGTCGGCATTGCGGTAGTGTCTGTGGATATCATATCCGCTGCAATCAGAAGGAATGCAGGGATTGATACGCAGACCATTCCAGTCGGGGCAAATGCCAAGGATGTATTGGGAGATATTGACAAAGGTCCATGCCGCAGTACCGGTCAGCCAGCTGTTTTTTGCTTCACCGTGTCTGGGAGCGTCTGCGCCGGCAACCATCTGTGCATAAACGTAAGGCTCGGTGCGGTGGATGTCACTGATATCTTCCAGATAAGCGGGACAGGTTTTACGATATACCTCAAATGCGCGATTGCCTCTGCCAATGACGGTTTCTGCGATGGAAATCCAGGGATTATTGTGGCAGAAGATTCCGGCATTTTCCTTGTACCCGGGCGGGTAGGAGCTGACCTCTCCAAGCTCCAGGTGATATCTGGTATAGGCAGGCTGCAGGAGCATGACGCCGTATTTGGTATCCAGATGTTTTTGGACAGAGTCCAGGGCTTTTTGCGCAAGCCCTTCCTGTACGCCAATGCCTGCGAGGACGCAGAAGCCCTGGGGTTCGATAAAGATCTGACCTTCTTCACATTCCCGGGAGCCGACCTTGTGGCTGTAGGCATCGTAGGCCCGGAGGAACCATTCCCCGTCCCAGCCGGAATCCAGGACTGCCTAATAGACTGCTGCAACCTCCTTACGGGCACGGACTGCCTCCACAGCATTGCCGAGAAGAGAGACAAGCTGCGCGTACTCTTCCCCATATTTAACGAACATTCCGGCAATAAATACGGATTCTGCGACAGGACCCTCACTTGGTCCAAAGGTCTGGAAGGATTCGCCGGGCTCTGCGGAAAAACAGTTTAAATTCAGACAGTCATTCCAGTCGGCACGACCGATCAGCGGAAGCCCGTGAGGTCCCTTATGCGTTGCAGTAAAGTCAAAGGAGCGCTTCAGATGCTCCAAAAGCGGCTGCTGAGTTCCGGGGGTGCTGTTAAAGGTAACTGGCTCTTTTAAAATGGAAAAATCGCCGGTTTCTTTGATGTAAGCAACCGTACCGGCGATCAGCCAGAGGGGATCGTCGTTAAAGCCTCCGCCGATATCTGCGTTTCCACGTTTGGTCAGCGGCTGATACTGATGGTATGCACTGCCATCCTCAAACTGAGTGGCTGCGATATCCAGTATTCGCTCGCGGGCGCGCTCCGGAATCAGATGGACGAAACCGAGCAGATCCTGACAGGAGTCACGGAACCCCATTCCACGGCCGATGCCGGATTCGTAATAAGAAGCGCTTCGGGACATATTGAAGGTAACCATGCACTGGTACTGGTTCCAGATATTTACCATGCGATCCACTTCCCTGGAGTCAGAGGAAATATGATATCGGGACAGAAGCGCTGTCCAGTAATGGCGAAGCGCAAGAAAAGCATCTTGTACCTGGTCGGGATTACTGTAGCGTGACAAAAGGGCATGGGCAGGCTTTTTATTGATGACACCCGGCGCTTCCCATTTTTCTTCAATGGGTACTTCGACATATGCAGTGACAAAAATAAAGGTTTTGCTTTCGCCCGGCTGAAGTGTCAGATCAATCTGATGGGCTGCAATAGGAGACCAGCCGCTGGCTACGGAATTGGAGAGCTGGCCTTTTTCAACAGCGGAAGGATTCTGATTGCTGCGGTATGGACCAAGAAAGGAATCCCGGTCTGTCTCGAAGGCGGTTATCGGTGTGTTGACAGAAAACAGAGCGTAGTGATTCCGACGTTCCCGGTATTCTGTTTTGTGATAAAGAATGGAACCTTCTATTTCCACCTCTCCGGTGCTGAAGTTACGCTGGAAATTCTTCATATCATCATCCGCATTCCAGAGACACCATTCCAGATAAGAAAACAACTGAATCGTTTTCTCCCGCTCAGAATTATTGGTAAGCGTAAGCTGATTGATCTCGCAGGAATCCTCAAGAGGTACGAAGGTGAGCAGGGAGGCCTTCAGATGGTTTTTCTGCCCGGTAAAGCGGCTGTATCCCATTCCATGCCGGCATTCATAAAAATCCAGAGGGGTCTGGGTCGGCTGCCAGCCGGGATTCCAGATGCTGTTTCCTTCTTTGAGATAGAAATATCTGCCATTGGAATCCGCAGGGACGTTGTTGTAGCGATAGCGGGTCAGACGGAGAAGCTTTGCATCTTTATAGAAAGAGTAGCCGCCGCAGGTGTTGGAAATAAGACTGAAAAAATCGCGGCAGCCAAGATAGTTGATCCAGGGAAGCGGCGTTGCAGGATCTGTGATGACATATTCCCGGTTGATATCATCAAAGTAACCGTATTTCATAAAACCCTCCATTCTACAGACGCCTTTGTGCCGAAGAAGCTCTGCGCAGATCCTCTTTTGAAATGAGGTTTCAGGATGCTTTGGGGCGTCTGCTGTACAAGAAAGCCTGTGCCAGGCAACTGCAGTTTAAACGATTAAGTTAAACGCAGAGCTATTATATATTTCGAATTATATTGAAAAAATGCGATAAAATCAATGAAAATGAAAAGGAACAGCTTACGAAAATGAAAGCGTCAAAGGACGATTTTCTGGGTTATGTTGACGAAACTGCAGCGAAACTATGATGCGTAAGTAAAAGAGAAGGATAAAATATAAAAATGCAACAAAAAGTTGATTTTCAAATTGTATAAAGTGGCAAAATGATTAAAAATAATAAAAAGATATTGAAATATATGTGCATAGCGCATATAATGCAATTAAAGAAAACGTTTAAGTATATCGTTTACGTAACAAACTGCTGCGTGAAAGAAAGCAGCAGGATATAAGGATAAGACGCAAAGAAAAAACGGAGGTGTCGAAGGCAGGAGGTAGGCGATATGGTTTCCTTAAAAGACATCGCAAAGGAATGTCAGGTTTCCGTTGCAACAGTCAGCAAGGCGCTGAACGATCATGCAGACATCAGCGAGGAACGCAAGAAGATGATTCGTGAGAAGGCAGAAGAAATGGGATATCGTCCGAATCTGTTTGCGAGGACATTGAAGACGAATCGCAGTTATAACATCGGAGTTCTTTTCACGGATGCAGAGCATAATGGTCTGACACATGATTATTTCGCAGCAGTATTGGATAGCTTCAAGGTAGCTGCAGAGGCAAGAGATTATGATCTTACATTTGTCAATTGCGGAGGCTCTGGCGGAAAGCGGATGACGTATCTGGAGCATGCCAGATATCGGGGATTTGACGGAATTATGATTGCATGTGTTGATTTTTCAGAGCCGGAGGTGCTGCAGCTTGCACTGAGTGATATTCCGGTTGTGACCATCGACTATATCTTCAATGATCGTCTGGCAGTTGTTTCGGATAATGCAAAGGGAATGGAAGATCTGTTCACTTATATTTATCAGATGGGACATCGAAGAATTGCATACATCCACGGTACAGATTCCGCAGTTACAACAAACCGTCTGTCCTCTTTTTACAGGACAGCAGAAAAGTTTGGAGTGGAGATCCCGGATGAATATGTGATGATGACAAGATACCGTGATACCAAGGGCGCGGGAGAAGCGACAGAGAAGCTTCTTGATCTGAGAAGACCGCCGACTTGTATTTTATATCCGGACGATTTTGCAGCATTGGGAGGCATCCATGTGATCCGGGAACGGGGAATGTCTATCCCGGAAGATATTTCCATTGCAGGCTATGATGGAATCCGGTTGGCGAAGCTGACTGTTCCGAATCTAACGACACTCTGTCAGGATACACAGCATCTTGGACAGTACGCAGCAGAGAAGCTGATCGATCTGATCGAAAAGCCCAAAACTGCAATGCGGAATATCACGATAGTACAGGGAAAATTGTATGAGGGTCAAACAGTTTTAAAGCTGGATGGCAGCAGAGGGTAGTACGGTAATGGCTACTTCGGAAACAACGGTAAAGGATGTAGGATACTGAAAGCTCCGGAGAATGCTTAAATTTTATAAACTTATAAACTCATAGGAGGGTTTGGGGTATGAAAAAGAAAATGCTTGGTTTGTTACTTTCAACAGCAATGCTGGCAACGACAGTAGCAGGGTGCGGATCCACAGCAGCAACTACTGCTTCTGCACCGGCGGCAGAAGAGACCGCTAAGACAGAAGCGGCAGAATCTACAGCTGCAGATACTGCGGATACAGAAGCTGCCGCAGGCGACAGTTCCGAACTTGCTTATACAGGCGAGCTCGAGATTATGCATTACTCTACTTCCGAAGAATCTGAAGGAAATGGCGGCTCTGATGGCTTCCGTACCGTACTGGGTGAGTGGGATGACGCACATCCGGATATTACGCTGACACAGACTGTTCTTGCAAATGCAGAGTATAAGACACAGATCGCAACACTGGCTGCAGCAGATGACCTGCCCGATGTATTCCTGCTTCAGGGCATGAACACCATCGACTGGGCAAAACAGGGTCTGGTTTATGATCTGACAGATGATATCAAAGCATCTCCGTATTATGCAGATTACAATACCGCGTATTTCGCACCGTTTACTTATGAAGATTCCATGTACGGCTTCCCGGCACTGACCGGCGGTACCTGTACTGTTGTGATTTATGATAAGGCAATGTGGAAAGAAGCAGGATACGATCAGTTCCCGTCTACCTGGGAAGATGTAGAAAAAGCTTCCGAGTACTTTAACGGCAAGGGTATTACGACAGTTGCATTCGGCAACGGCGGCAAGTGGCAGGCAAACTCCGATTTCCTTTCCACACTGGGCAATCGTTACACCGGTCCTGACTGGTTTATGAGCCTGGTGGCAAAGAGCGGCGCAGCATTTACAGATGATACATTTGTAAGCGCCCTGACAGAGATGCAGAGGCTCTTTACCGATACCAAGATCTTCAACGAAGACTTTAACGTTGTTACCAACGAAGATGCGCGTGAATATTACATTTCCGGCGATGCAGCAGCATTCATCGGCGGTAACTGGGATGAATCCTACATCTGGGCAGCCTTAAAGGATGCTGACGAAGAGAAATTCAACAACATGGGCTTTGCGGTTCTGCCTCAGCCTGCAGATGCAACACAGGCTCCGAATTCCCAGAATATCGGTCTTGGATACGCAGTTGCAATCAACTCCAAGCTGGCTGACGATCCTGAAAAACTGGCAGCAGCAATTGACCTGGCTGAGTACATTACCGGTCCCGCATTTGCAAGCTATGTAGCTGAAAATTATGCACTGGGCGGCCTGACCAAGGTTGCAGACGTTGACCTGAGCGCATTTGATCAGATCACACAGGATTTCTACAACTGGTCTTATGTAGACACCGATACCTGTGAAATTTATGATTCTTACATTACCAATGCAGTTTGGGATGTTTTAAATACTGACCTTCAGACCATGATGAATGGTGATATCACCCCTGAAGAAGTAGCCCAGAACGCCCAGGACGCATACGAAGCCAACTACTAAGGAAAATGCCCTGCCCCGCAGAGCAGGGCATTTTCCGCTACTTCTCAAGGGGCGGAGCGCCTTGAGAAGGTTCCGAAGAGAGAGCTACTTCTCAAGGGGCGGAGCGCCTTGAGAAGGTTCCGAAGGGGCTGCTACTTCTCAAGGGGCGGAGCGCCTTGAGAAGGTTCCGAAATAGGAAAGTACAGAGCCGTTCTGCCTGCCATCAGGCGGGACGGCTTTTGCGCAAAATAAGGGAGGGATCCTTGATGCTGACTGCGATCAAACCAAAAAAAAGAACGATTCTCCTGTATCTGCTGGTGCCGGTGGCGATGTTCGTATTTACTGTTTTTGTACCATTGGTTACAGCACTTGTATACAGTTTTTATGAATGGAAGGGCGGCCCGCAGAAGACCTTTACAGGGCTAACAAACTACATCACTCTGTTCCATGACGGTACCTTCTGGCAGGCCTTCGGACATAATATCTATCTGGTTGTGGCGTGTATTATTGGGCAGATCGGTATTGCCTTTATTTTAGTACTGATGGTAAATTCCAGAGTTGTCAAATTAAAGGGGATCCATCGAACCTTTGGCTTCTTTCCAAGCACAATTTCTGCAGTTTGCCTTGGTTTGATCTGGAACATGATCTATCATAACCAGTACGGGATCATCAACTGGTTTTTGAGAACGATCGGCAGACCGGATCTTTGTAAGGTATGGCTCAATGAAACAAAGCTGGTCATGCTGCTTGTCTCCATTCCGCTGATTTGGCAGTATATCGGATACTACATGGTAATCATCCTTTCCGCGATTTCCTCCATCAGCACCGAAATCTTTGAAAGTGCGGAAATTGACGGTGCGAACGGTATACAGAGCGCACTCTACATTACACTGCCGCTGATCAAGAACACGATGCTTGTCTGCATTACGCTGTGTATTGCAGGTAATATGAAAGCCTTTGATAATATTTATGTTATGACAAAGGGCGGTCCCGGAACATCCTCCATGGTAATGGCGATGTATGGATATCAGGTATCCTTTAACCAGAGTAATATGGGATACGGCAGCTGTATTTCTGTGGGCATTTTTGTACTGTCACTTCTTGTGATCGGCGGAGCACAGGGGCTGATCAAACGGCTCACCAGAGAAAAGGAGGCGTAGGACATGAAAAAGGATAATGGAACACATCGTATCCGCAAAGGAATCCTGGCAGTATTTATGAATCTGATCCTGATCATTTTCTCGCTGTCCTGTATTTTCCCGATGATCTGGATGCTGTACTCTTCGTTAAAAGAAAAGAGGGCATTTAATGCAGATATTGTTGGGCTGCCCAAAAACCCGACTCTGATCAATTACATCAGGATCCTGAGCAATTCCGATTATCATCTGGGAGAATCCATGTTCAACAGTGTACGTACAACTACACTGTCCATCATTTTGATCGTATTATTTTCGTTTATTGTGGGTTATATTTTGGCAAGGGTCCATTTTAAGGGAAACCGCGCACTGTATGTCATGTTTTTGATGGGAATGCTGATTCCGATCCATTCGCTGCTGGTGCCGATCTATGTGGTTTTCAAAAAATGCGGAATTTCCGACCAGTGGTATACGCTGCTTTTACCCTATGTATCCTTCGGACTTCCGATGGGGATTTTTTTGGTAGAAGGATACGTCAAAACCATTCCGGTTTCGCTGGAAGAGGCAGCTGCAATTGATGGAAGCAGCTTTTCAAATACACTTTGGAGGATCATTCTGCCGATCACCAAACCGATCCTGGTGACAGTTGCGATCATACAGATTTTTAGCTGCTGGAATGAGTTTTCCTTCGCACTGGTACTGATCAAAAATGTTTCACTGCAGACAGTACCGCTGGCACTGACACAGTTTAAGGGACAGTTTGCATCAGATTATCCGAAGCAGATGGCGGCAATGCTGATCACTATGTCTCCTATCGTAATTTTGTATTTTGCGTTCAGTAAGCAGATTATTGAAGGAATGGTTGCAGGTGCGGTAAAGGGATGATCACACAGCTATTTGTGCCGCAGGCGTCACAAAATAGCTGGGATCGCAGAGCCGAACTGGATGTTCGCCTCGCGATTTCTTCGGCGTAAGCGTCTGCGGAATGGAGAATAACATGAAATTTACAGAAGGATATTGGTTATTGAGTGAGAGGACAAACGGACAGTTCGCATCACAGGCATACCATATAGAAGCAATGGAAAACGGACTGCGGGTAGTGGCTCCGACATCACCGGTATTATCCAGAGGCGACACATTAAATCGACCGACCATTACAATAGAATTTCTCGCGGTTTCTCCGGAGGTGATTTCGGTTCGTGCCTGGCATTATGAGGGCTACAGGACGGGAGAGGCCCGATTTGAGAAAAAGGAGACGACCTGCGATGCAGTTGTGACAATAACGGAGAATGAGGCAGTTTTGGATGCCGGACGCGTGAGTGTGCATGTTGACCGGAAAAACTGGGGCTACAGCTTCTGGGCAGATGGAAAATTGCTGACGTCCTCCGGATTCCATAATCTCGGCTATGTCCGCTGGGACAAAAGAGTCTCCAGCATGCTGCCGCAGGATAATTATATGAAGGAGCATGAGTACACCCCTTATATGACCCAGGATCTTTTGCTTGCACCCGGAGAAAATGTATATGGCTTCGGAGAACGCTTTACTGCGTTTGTCAAAAATGGTCAGGCAGTAGAAACCTGGAACGAGGATGGAGGTACAGCTTCACAGGTAGCCTATAAAAATATTCCGTTTTATATGACCAACAGAGGCTATGGTGTATTTGTGGATCATACAGGCAATGTGTCCTTTGAAGTAGCAAGCGAGAAGGTGGAGTATGTCGGATTTTCTGTACCCGGGGAAGAACTCCGGTACTATCTTTTTTACGGACCGACCCATAAGGAAATTTTAAAAGCCTATACGGGTCTGACCGGACGTCCGGCGCTTCCTCCGGCATGGTCCTTTGGACTGTGGCTTTCTACCTCCTTTACGACGGATTATGATGAGCAGACAGTTACCTCTTTTCTGGAAGGCATGGAGGAGAGGAAGATCCCCCTGAGCGTATTCCATTTTGACTGCTTCTGGATGAAAGGACTGCAGTGGTGTGACTTTGAATGGGATCCGGAGACATTCCCGGATGTAAAGGGAATGCTGCAGCGTTATCATGAAAGAGGGCTGAAAATCTGTGTATGGATCAACCCGTATATTGCGCAGGGAACAAAAACCTTCCGGGAAGCTGCAGCAGGCGGTTATCTGTTGAAGCGCGCAGACGGACACGGTATCTGGCAGACCGATAACTGGCAGAATGGCATGGGAGTTGTGGATTTTACAAATCCGAAAGCCTGCAAATGGTATCAGGGCAAGCTGCGCAGCCTGTTGGAAATGGGTGTGGACTGCTTTAAAACGGATTTTGGCGAGAGAATCCCGATCGATGTTGTGTACCAGGATGGCAGCGAGCCGGTCAGCATGCACAATTACTATGCATTTCTTTATAACCGCTGTGTTTTTGAACTGTTGAAAGAAGTAAAAGGTCAGCAGGAGGCGGTTGTTTTTGCAAGAAGTGCGACAGCAGGAGGACAGCAGTTCCCTGTGCACTGGGGAGGTGACAGCAGCGCATCTTACATTTCCATGGCAGAGACGCTGCGTGGAGGTCTGTCGTTTGCGATGTCTGGATTTTCCTTCTGGAGTCATGATATCGGTGGCTTTGAAAATACTGCTCCTGCAGATGTATACAAACGATGGCTTGCATTTGGCCTGCTTTCCTCTCACAGTCGCCTGCATGGATCGGGAAGCTACCGGGTACCGTGGGCATTTGATGAGCAGGCCTGTGATGTGGCGAGATATTTTGTGCAGCTGAAATGCAGCCTGATGCCGTATCTGTATGCAAAAGCGGTGGAAGCGCATGAGGACGGTACGCCGGTAATGCGTCCTATGGTATTTGAGTTTGAAGACGATCCGGCCTGCCAGACTCTGGATATGCAGTATATGCTGGGGGAAAGTCTGCTGACAGCACCGATCTTTTCGGAGGATGGCAGCGCAGCCTGGTATCTGCCGGAGGGCACGTGGACAAATTATCTGGACGGCACAGTCAAAGAGGGCGGAAGGTTTTACAAGGACAGATTTGACTATTTCTCCCTGCCGCTTTATGTGCGGGAAAATACCCTGCTGGCAGTCGGCAGCGTGACAGAGCGCCCGGATTATGATTATGCGGCAAGCTCTGTGCTGCATCTGTTTGCATTAAAGGATGGAAAAGAGGCAGTCTGCAAAATCCCGGATATCCACGGACAGATTGTGGAAACCGTAAAAGCGATCCGCAGCGGTCAAAAAATTGTCGTAACGGCAGATGGTAAAAACAGGGAAGAGGATGCTGCTTTTGCATTGGTGATGCATGACGAAAACGGCAATATGCAGGAAATTTCGGTTCCGGCAAAGGGAGAGGCTGTGCTGGAGCTGATCTGAAAAGTCGAAACCATATCCGTGATATCTGCAGCTTTGGATGGCAGGGCTGACGGATAACAGCATGAAATCCGGAATCAGAACAGGGGCGGACGAAAATAGTCTGTCCCTGTTTTTTATCTCATAGGAAAATGCATCCTATGAAATAAAAACGCTCCGCGAGGATGCGCACTCGGCGCAAGGGTGGATGGTTGCCGAAGCAACCGCGCCCCGGCGCGAGAATGTGCCAAGGCACATTCTTTTTATAGCTGCGGGACTGGTTTTTTACCGTGTGAAATGGTACAATAAAAATGTATGCGGTGCAAAAACAGCCTCCGGTGTGATCGGAGACTGTCAAAATAGAAAACAGGAGGATTTATTTCCATGAAAGTGCTTGTAATCAACTGCGGCAGCTCCTCTTTGAAGTATCAGCTGATCGACAGCCAGAGTGAAGAGGTCCTGGCAAAGGGACTGTGTGAAAGAATCGGAATCGAAGGCAGCAGCGTAACCCATCAGAAAGCCGGCGAAGGCAAAAAGACGGAAGCGGTTCTGATGAAGGACCATACCGATGCAGTAAAGGTTGTGATCGAGAAGCTGACAGATCCGGCAGAGGGCGTGATCGCATCTCTGAAGGAAATTGATGCAGTAGGTCACAGAATCGTACATGGCGGAGAAAAATTCAAGGGATCTGTTGTGATTGATGACAGTGTGCTGGAAGCAATTGCAGAATGCAATGACCTTGCGCCGCTTCACAATCCGGCAAACCTGATCGGTATCAGATCCTGCCAGAAGGTAATGCCCGGTGTGCCGATGGTGGCTGTATTCGATACCGCATTCCATCAGACGATGCCCGGCAAGGCTTATTTATACGGTCTGCCGTATGAATATTATGAAAAATACAAAGTACGTCGTTACGGCTTCCATGGAACCAGCCATGATTTCGTTTCCAAACGTGTCGGAGAACTGCTTGGAAAAGACAGAAAAGATCTGAAAATCATCGTATGCCATCTCGGCAACGGTGCTTCCGTATCCGCAGTTGACCACGGGAAATCCGTGGATACCTCCATGGGTCTGACACCACTGGAAGGTCTGATGATGGGAACCAGAAGCGGCGATATGGATCCTGCGATCGTTGGTTTTATCGCAGAAAAAGAAAATCTGACAGCTGCAGAGGTCATCAATATCTGCAACAAAAACTCCGGTGTGCTTGGCCTGTCCGGTATTTCCAGCGACTTCCGTGATCTGGTAGAAGCTGCGGCAGCAGGCAACGACCATGCGCAGACGACGCTGGAAGCATACGCTTATCGTGTCGGCAAATATATCGGTGCATATGCGGCTGCTATGAACGGTGTGGATGCCATCGTATTTACAGCAGGAATTGGTGAAAACAACGCACAGGTTCGTGCTCTGATCAGCCAGTATACAGGCTTCCTTGGCTGCGAGATCGATCTGGAAAAGAATAAGGCGGCAGTCGGTGTGGAGGCTGTTATTTCCACTCCGGAATCCAAAGTAACAGCCCTGGTGGTTCCGACCAATGAAGAGCTTGCCATTGCGCGGGAAACAGTTCGCCTGGTGAACGCGTAAGGGAAACGATAATTTGCAATAGATACGGGCGTTGTCCTGCCGGGGAACCGACGGACAGCGCCCGTGGTAGAATGTATGGAAAAGATCATTGTACTGAAGGGGATTGCAGTCCCTTATGAATTGCAGCGGAAAAATATCAGGAGAATGAACCTGCGCGTCCACAGAGATGGGCGCGTTTTGGTTTCTGCGAGCAGAGATACAGCGCAGTGGGAAATAGAGGCGTTTCTTCTGGAAAATGCGGATTTTGTCCTGCAGAACCGGGAACGCTGTCTGAAGCTGATGGAAGCCGGAGATGGAATCAGCGCCGGGAAAAATCGACGCTATGAAGATGGGGATGTGCTCTATCAGTGTGGAAAAGCCTGCCGCCTTTGTGTTGGGGAGGGCAGGAAAGAGTCGGTGGAGCGGATCGGCCGTGTGATTTTAGTGACACAGAAAAATCCATCCGATGCAGACAGACGCAGACGGATGCTCGAAGGGTATCTGACACAGTGCTGCCTGGAGCAGATGGAAGAAATCTGTGAGAGGATTTATCCGGTTTTTTCCCGGATGGGGGTAGCATGGCCCCAGATTAAAGTGCGCAGTATGGTGTCCCGATGGGGAAGCTGTCAGCCGAAAAAGAAGATCGTGACTTTTTCCAGACAGCTTGGGGAGACGCCGCCTGCGTGCATGGAATATGTTGCAGTTCATGAGTTCTGCCATTTTATCCAGCCGAATCACTCTGCAGCATTTCATCAGCTTATGACGGAGCTGATGCCGGACTGGAGGCAGAGAAAGCAGCTGTTGAACAGCCGGGCATGGGTTGATGTCGGGGAGACATAATATGGCTGGAAGCCTGTGCTTTCCATTGAAAAAATGCGTCTGCCATGGAGAAAAGATTCCGTGCGGCAGGCGCATTTTTGTTCGTTTTTGTCTATATATGCCTGAAACTATAAACGATTGTGGATGTTTCGAAAAATTGCATCGGGACTGTTTGGAGAACCGCAGGCGCTACCGCGCCAGTTCTGTGCACACTTCACGGACACTGTCGAAAATCCAGGTTGGTTTGGTGTCGCTCTTTTCCAGGTCATCAAGTGTCGCCTCGCCGGAGAGGACACAGATCGTATCGACTCCTGCATTGACACCGCAGGCGATGTCTGTGTAGATGCGGTCACCGACGATCACGGTGTCCTCTTTGGAGATGCCGAGCTTTTTTAAAACACAGTCGATCATGATCGGTTCTGGCTTGCCGATGAAAAACGGTGTTTTGCCGGTCGCATTTTTGAGCATGATGCTCATGGAGCCGCAATCCGGGATGTAGCCGAAGCTGACCGGACAGACAAGATCCGGATTGGTTGCAAGATAAGCAACCTCACGCCCGAGCATGATGCAGGTGTCACGTACCTTTTCAGAGGTATTTTCTGTATCAAAGCCGATTAAAACGACAGAGGCGGAATCCTCCGGCTTCGTGACAACGCGGATGCCGTTTTGCTCCAGCTCTGCGACAAGAGAACGGGTTCCCATACAGAAAACGGTCTGTCCGGGATAATTCTCCTGAAGATAAAAAGCGGTTGCCTGGCTGGAAGTATAGAAATGCGAAGCATCGGCGGTAATTCCCATCCGGTTTACTTTTTCCACATAGTCCTTTACGGATTTGGAGGAATTGTTGGTGATAAAAATATAGCGTCCTCCATTTTTTTCAATCTGGGAAAGAAAATCCAGCGTTCCTTCAAAAATTGAATTTTCATTATAGATCGTGCCGTCCATATCCAGCAGGAACAGCTTTTTATGCCGGAGTGCATCCGCGTTTTTTTTAAATTTGTCTGTAAGCATTTCGGATTAGTTCTCCCTGAAACCGGTGGCAACCGGAATATTTTTGGTGGCGACGATATCCGCACCCGTACCTGCCGCGTCGTGCAGCAGGACATCTCCGATCTGAACCGGGGCGACAGCGTGGATCTGACGGATCGCTTCCATGACATCCTTTATTTTACCTTTGGGGATATCGGAGGCAGTCTTAACGGAAACGACAGGCAGGACGCCGCCGGAAACCAGCGCTGTAGAAGTTACGATACGGGTTGGATTGGTGACCTCCCTACGACCGTAAGCAGCGCCGCGGGGGCAGGTATTACCAGTGACGGATACAACCTCGCCGTTTTCAAGCGTAACAGTAAGCGGGCAGCCCAGAGGGCAGCAGATGCAGATTAGATTTTTTTCTTCCATAACAAATCAGCCCTCCTCTTTTGCAACACAGATTGTGATGGATTGTGCGTCGGCGGGAATTGCAGATTTTTTCAGGATGATCTGCTGCATTTCGCCGGGCGCGAGCTTCTTCTTTTTCTGGCGCAGCAGACAGGTATCACCTGCTGTAACAGTCAATACTGCGTCTGTGAATACGCTTCCGACGCGGAAACGAACCAGAAGCGTGTCCTCCATATGGGACAGCCGAATGGACTGCGGAACCGTGTATCGGACGCCGCCCGATGGAATAAGCGGGATGCCGGTGGAACCGTCCGCAGCGGAAGCAGTGCCCGCGCCGTCCCCCGCTGTCTGCCGGATATATTCTGCCGCGAATTTTCCGGCACGTCCGGCTTCTTCGGAAACGTAATCGACCAGATCATGTACGTGCAGGACATTGCCGCAGGCGAATACGCCGGGAACGTTCGTTTCGAGGCTTTCATTCACCAGTGGACCGCCTGTAACGGGGGATAAGGATACACCGAGTTTGGTGGAAAGTTCGTTTTCGGGGATAAGTCCACAGGAGAGCAGCAGTGTATCGCAGGGGATATTTTGCTCGGTTCCGGGGATCGGCTTGCGGTCAGGACCGACCTGTGCCAGTGTAATGCCGGTTACGCGATCTTTTCCCTGAATATCGATGACTGTATGGGAAAGCAGCAGCGGAATGTCAAAATCCTCCAGGCACTGAACGATATTTCGCTGCAGACCGCCGGAATAGGGCATCAGCTCGGCAACGGCTTTGACTTTCGCACCTTCGAGGGTCATTCGACGCGCCATAATCAGACCGATATCGCCGGAGCCGAGGATTACTACCTCTTTACCCGGAAGAAAGCCTTCCATATTGACGAGACGTTGGGCTGTACCGGCGGTGTAAATGCCTGCCGGACGGAAGCCGGGGATGTTTAAAGCGCCTCTGGGGCGTTCACGGCAGCCCATCGCGAGAATTACACTGCGGCAGGGCAGCTGCAGGAGTCCGTCTGCGCGGTTCATGGCTGTAACACAATGCAGGCCTGTGGAAGCGTCTGTGCTGATATCCAGAACCATTGTGGAGAGCTTATAGGGAATTTCCAGTGCGAGTGCTTCGTCGATGAAACGGGAAGCGTATTCTGGTCCGGTCAGCTCTTCCTGAAAGGTGTGCAGACCGAAGCCGTTGTGGATACACTGATTTAAAATGCCGCCCAGCTCCTGATCGCGTTCGAGGATCAGAAGATTGGAAACTCCGTTTTTATGGGCGGCGATAGCGGCAGCAAGTCCGGCAGGACCTCCGCCGATGACGATCAGATCATATTGTTTCATAAGCCCGATTCCTCCCTTGTAGTGCCGGTAAGCAGTTCAGAGCCTTGCCCGTGTTTGGTGACAGAAAGTGGGTTCATGGAAAGCTCGCGTTCGAGGATTTCCATGACTCTGGGAGAACAGAAACCTGCCTGACAGCGTCCCATTCCGGCACGGGTGCGTCGTTTTACGCCGTCTAAGGAGCGTGCGCCGACCGGACGGCGGATTGCATTTATAATTTCTCCCTCTGTAACGGTTTCACAGCGGCAGATCACATTGCCGTATGCAGGATCTTCTGACAGAAGCTCTTTTAATTCCTCAGGGGAAGCAGAAGCGACACAGGGAATGCCCTTGCGGGTCGCAATAAAGTTGTCCTTACGGGAAGCCCCCAGCTTATGGGAAACCAGCTCTGCAACATATTCCCCGATTGCGGGAGCGGAGGAAAGACCGGGAGATTCGATTCCGGCACAGTCAAAGAAGCCGGGAGCATCCTCTGCCTCACCAATTACGAAATCACCGCCAGCCTCGGAGGCGCGCAGACCTGCAAACGAGGTAATTGTCAGATTACCGGGCAGGGATGGAACGCTGAGCCGTCCTTTTTCCATAACGTCAGCAAGTCCTGCCTGGGTGGTATTGACGGCCTCTTTATCGGAAAGGTTTTCGGCGGTGGGACCGACTAACAGGTTTCCGTGGACGGTGGGGCTGACCAAAATGCCCTTGCCCATCTTTCCGGGAAGCTGAAAGATCGTATGGGAAACGAGGGTTCCGGCTTTTTTGTCCAGAAGCTGGTATTCTCCGCGGCGGGGAGTGATAGAAAGCTTGTGGGCGCTGACCTGATTGTGCAGCTCATCCGCATAGACACCGGCGGCGTTGATGATACAGCGCGCTTCAAAGGTGTCGCCGGCAGCGGTTAAAACGTTCCAGTGACCGTCAGAAGCGTTGCGGGAAAGGGCTTTTACTGTAGTGTCAAAGCGGAACGAAACGCCGTTTACGGCAGCGTTTTCCGCCAGGGCGATCGTCATCAGGAACGGACATACAATTCCACCGGTCGGGCAGACAAGCACTGCCTTTACGTCGTCGGAAAGTGCTGGCTCGAGGGACTTGATAGCCTCACCGGTCACGATGGAAAGACCGGGAACGCCGTTTTTGCGTCCGCGGTCTGCCAGCTCTTCCAGTTCCGGAATCTGGGATTCTTCAAAACAAAGTACCAGGGAGCCGTTTCTGGTAAAGGGAAAATCGAGGTCAGCGGAGAGCTGATCCATGAGTTCGTTCCCTCTCACATTAAAACGGGCTTTTAAGGAGCCGGGCTTTGCGTCGTGTCCGGCATGGATGATGGCGCTGTTTGCTTTGGAGGTTCCGCAGCAGACGTCCTCTTCTTTTTCCAGCACCAGGATATTTAGTTGATAACGGGAAAGCTCCCGTGCAATCGCGCATCCGGTCACACCGGCACCGATTATGATTGCATCATACATGGTAAATTCTCCTTTCGGAAAAATGAAAGTCAGGCACTTGTAAATTACGGCAGAATGTGTCCGGCAGCAAGATAGAGACGATACCATTCCTCACGGGTTAGCGTAATATCGCAGGCGGCGCAGATCTCGCGGAAGCGGGAGGGCTTTGTCGTGCCGGCGATCAGCTGCATGTGTGCAGGGTGACGCAGAATCCATGCAGCTGCAATTGTTGTCGGAGTTGTGTGGTATTTGTCTGCAATTTCCTCCAGACAGTGGTTCAATTCGGGATACTTGTCGCTGCCGATGAAAACGCCTTCAAAAAAGCCGTACTGGAACGGTGACCAGGTCTGGATGGTGATATCGTTGAGACGGCAGAAATCGAGAATGCTGTCGTCGCGGTCAATTGCACCGGCGGTTGTCATGTTGACTTCCATGCCGCTCTGGATCATGGAGGAGTTGGGCAGGGAAAACTGCAGCTGGTCGGTTACGAGGGGCTGGCTGATATATTTCTGCAGCAGCCTGATCTGGCTTGATTTGTGGTTGGAAACACCGAAGTTGCGGACCTTGCCGCTTTGCTGCAGCTGGTTGAAGGCTTCTGCCACTTCTTCCGGCTCCATCAGGGCATCCGGACGGTGCAGGACAAGCACATCCAGATAGTCAGTGCGCAGACGTTTCAGAATGCCGTCTACAGAAGATAAAATGTGTTCTTTGGAAAAATCATACATAACGCCGGAAACAATGCCGCATTTGGACTGCAGAAGGATCTTGTCGCGGACAGAGGGGGACATGTGGATCGCGTCTGCAAACGCTTCCTCGCAGGTGCCCTGACCGTAGATGTCGGCGTGTTCGAAAAAGTTGCAGCCAAGCTCCAGCGCCGTTGCAACGAGTTCCTCGGCTTCTTTAGCGGAAACGTCGCGGATGCGCATGCAGCCGAGGGCAACGGAAGGGACTGTCAGTCCACTTTTTCCAAGTTGAATATATTTCATATACCTATACCTCCACCGGGTAAATTTCACTGCTTTCAGTATACCTCATAAGACGGGAAAAGGAAAGAAAAAGAGATGTCCGGAAGCGTTCAAAAAACGATACCAGAAGAGAAAATTTTGTGTATAGAGAGGGAGCTTCCTGCACGCAAAAACCGGCGGAGATTTTTCAAAAATCTCCGCCGGCTGAAAAAGCCAGGTGTAAAGCAGCCGGTGGCGGTTGCCGTTGTCGGTCAGTTGCCGGAAGCTGCGGGATCCGCCGCTGCGAGCTCAGGCTTGCGCATCAGAATCGTCATAAATTCTTCGCCTGTAATCGTTTCATGCTCGTACAGGTATTTAGCGATTTCATGAAGCTTGGGCAGGTTGTCCTGCAGAAGCTGGATCGCTTTCTGGTGCTGCGTTTTTACAAGGTCGACGGTCAGGGTATCGATCTGGGTCTGTGTCTCGGGTGAGCAGGAAAGGGAGGAATCGCCGCCCAGATACTGGTTTGCAACGGTTTCCATTGCAACCATATCGAAAGTATCGCTCATGCCGTAGCGGGTGATCATTGCACGGGCGAGCTTGGTTGCCTGCTCGATATCGTTGGAGGCACCAGTTGTGATGGAGTGGAAGATGATTTCTTCTGCTGCGCGGCCGCCGGTCAGCGTTGCAATCTTATTTGCCATTTCTTCTTTGGACATCAGGAAACGTTCGCCTTCCTCGACCTGCATGGTATAACCAAGCGCACCGCTGGTACGGGGAATGATCGTGATCTTGTGTACCGGTGCGGAGTTCGTCTGCAGGGCGGCGACAAGGGCATGACCGACTTCATGATAGGAAACGATCAGTTTTTCTTTTTCGGAGAGCACGCGGCTCTTTTTCTGGTAGCCTGCGATAACAACCTCGATGCTTTCTTCGAGGTCTGCCTGTGTTGCAAAACGACGACCGTCGCGGACTGCACGCAGAGCAGCTTCGTTGACGATGTTGGCGAGTTCAGCGCCGGAGGCACCGGAAGCAGCTTTTGCGATTTCATGGAAGTTTACATTATCTGCAATCTTGATCTTACGGGCATGTACCTTCAGGATATCTTCGCGGCCCTGTAAGTCAGGCAGTTCAACCGGAATTCGGCGGTCGAAACGCCCGGGTCTGGTCAGCGCAGGATCCAGGGAATCCGGGCGGTTCGTCGCTGCCAGGATGACAACGCCTTTGGAACCATCGAAACCGTCCATTTCTGTCAGCAGCTGGTTTAAGGTCTGTTCCCGCTCATCGTTGCCGCTGATCTGTCCATCACGCTTTTTACCAATTGTATCGATCTCATCGATGAAGACGATACAGGGAGCCTTTTCACTCGCCTGTTTGAACAGGTCACGTACCTTGGCTGCGCCCATGCCGACGAACATTTCCACGAATTCAGAACCGGAAATGGAGAAGAAGGGAACGTCCGCTTCACCAGCGACTGCCTTGGCAAGCAGGGTTTTACCGGTTCCGGGAGGGCCTACGAGCAGTGCGCCTTTGGGCATTGTTGCGCCGATTGCACGGTATTTTTCAGGGTTATGCAAAAAGTCTACGATTTCGGTCAGAAGCTCTTTTGCCTCATCTTCACCTGCTACATCAGAAAACTTGATGCCGGTGGAGGATTTGACATAAACCTTGGCGTTGCTCTTGCCGAACGACATCGCGCCGCCGGGACCTCCGGTCATGCTGTTGGTCATCTTTTTAAAGAGCAGCTGGCCTAAAAAGATGAAAATAATAGTAGGCAGGATAAAACCGATCAGCATATTCATCAGAGGGGACTGCTGAGTCGGAATCCCGCTGGTCAGATCCGCACCGGAGGAAGTGATCTTATCGATCAATTCGCTGTCGGTGTTGATCAGACCGGTCTTGCAGACCTGAGTTTTGCCATCCTGTTTGAGGGTGTAATAAATGATAGAATCCTGAACGTCGAACTGGACCTCCTGAATCTGTTTGCTGTCGATACCTTTTAAAAAGTCACTGTAGGTCGTTTCCCTGATGCTTCGTTCCATGATCCCCGGAAGAACAAAAATATTAAGCAGGAACATAACGATCAGAGCGACGACGGCATACGTGGCAAGCACTTGTTTTGGTTTTTTGTCATCGGGATTGGTTGTCATAGGTGTCTCCATTCTGTGCGCTGTCTGCACGGCACGGACATGTCGGGATGTCCGGGAAAAATAGTGTCTTAAAAACGTTTCAGATTAAGTTTATTATGCGTCCGGCCTGGGAAATTTACAAGAAAAGAATTGAAAAGAAATTCTAAAAGAAATATAAACTGAAAAGGAATCGGAGAGGGTATCATGTTCTTATGTGCATCTGAAAACAGGAGAACAAAAAAACACCGTCCCCGAAAGTCAAGCTTTCAAAAACAGTGTTTCTTAGTGCACCGCCAGGGGCTCGAACCCTGGACACCCTGATTAAGAGTCAGGTGCTCTACCAACTGAGCTAGCGGTGCATTTTCTTTTGTTTCGCTGAATCTCTGTATCGCTCAGCGACAAGATATATTATATGGCATGGATCGAGTTTTGACAAGTGTTTTTTGAAGAAAATTTAAGAAAAATATGCATAAAAAATGAAATATAAAAACGAGGTAATGCAGCAAAATAAATAAATAAGTCGAAAAAACGATAGACACGAATATGAAAAAAAGAATATAACAGGAAATAACTATAAAAATCAGAAAAGGCAGAAAATTTAAAACGGGTCAAAAATTGGAATGATTGCCGTGCTTTTTTGCAAAACGCTTTTCCTGGTGGCGGCTTTGGAACGGATATGGTAGAATAAACTGAATTGCGCATGCGAGGCAGAATCTTAGATTCTTATCTGCCAAATGGAGACAAAATGCAAAAGAAAACAACAACGTTGATTTATGGAACAGGGAACGCCGGGAAGCTCGATTTGATGCGCCATTACCTGAGCACGCTGCAGGAGATTCGCCTGCTCGGTTTAAAGGATTTGCCATTTTGCTGGGGAGAGATAGAAGAATGTGGGAAGGACCCGCTGGAGAATGCGCGGCAGAAAGCCCTCGCATATTACCGAATCTGCGGGCAGCCGGTTTTTTCACAGGATAGCGGTCTTTATATAGAAGGACTGCCCAAGGAGCGTCAGCCGGGCGTGCATGTACGGCGGGTAAACGGTGTCAACCTGACGGATGAGCAGATGCGGAAATATTATAAGAAGATTGCCGCAGAGCTTGGCGGGCGGTGCGTCGCACAGTATCAGAACGCGATTTGCCTGGTTTTTTCTGAGAATGAAATTTACGAAGCCAGAGGCGGTGCACTGAACTGGAAAAAATTCTGGCTGATGACAGAGGAGCGGCCACAGCGGATGGAAGGCTTTCCTCTGGATGCGATCTGTGCAGATTACCGGACAGGCAGACACTTTTATGATGGAGAAGCTACAATGCCGGAGGAAGAGGGAGACGGCGTGCGCGATTTTTTCAGGAATGCATTAAAGCTGCACGAAATGAGGAATAAGATTGAAAAATAAACTTTTTTAATCGCGAGATTTGTGTCTGCGCGCACTTGACACAAACTCGACATGCGCAAAAAGCGTGCGCAGAAATGAGCGAGAAAGATGACAGAAAAATTATATGATGTGAATGCGTATCTGACAGAATTTGATGCGGCGGTCGTAAGCTGCCAGGTGTTGAAGGAAGGCACAGAGCGAGACGTGAATGGTCAGCTGGCAGTTGGCGAAGCAGCGCGGCCGGATGCGCCACTCTGGGAGGTTGCTCTGGATCGAACCGCCTTTTATCCGGAGGGCGGCGGTCAGCCCTGCGATTTCGGTGTACTCGGCGGCGCCCGGGTGACAGATGTACAGGAAAAGGACGGCATAATTTTCCATTTGTGCAGCGCCCCGTTGGAGGTTGGAAGCTGCGTGCATGGAACCATTGACTGGGACAGAAGGCTGATGCATATGCGGGAGCATTCCGGAGAACATATCATTTCCGGTATCATCTGCCATACCCACGGCTATTCGAATATCGGCTTCCATATGGGAAAGGACTGCGTGACGATCGATTTTTCGGGACCGCTGACGGCAGAACAGATTCAGGAGGCGGAAGACCTGGCGAACCAGAAGGTACTGGAGAATATAGAAATTCTGGCGGAGTATCCGGACAGGGAGACCCTTGCAACACTGGATTACCGCAGTAAAAAAGAGCTGACCGGGGCGATCCGCATCGTTACGATTCCGGGTGCGGATGTGTGCGCCTGCTGTGGAACGCATGTGAAATACACAGGTGAGGTCGGACCTATCAAGGTCATTTCTGCAGAGCATGCAAAGGGTGGAAGCCGTCTGGATATTCTGATCGGGGAAAAAGCGCTGGCAGATTATAAGTGCCGATTCGAAAACACGCAGAAAATCTCGGCATTGCTGTCTGTAAAGCCGGAGCAGACCGCGGAAGCAGCCCAAAAGCTGCTGCAGACGGTGGCTGATCTAAAACAGGAGCTCGGCGCGTTAAAGCTGCGCCTGCTGGAAGAAAAGGTGGATGCCGTAGAGACCGGAAGCAGCGCCTGCGTGCTGTTTGAGCAGGGACTGAGCACAGTGGACGTCCGTAAGCTGGCGGATAAGCTGGCACAGAAGGTCTTATTTGCAGCAGTGTTTAATGGCAGCGATACAGATGGCTATCAGTATGTGATCTGCGCATCTGACCGGGATGTTTCGGCGTTTGGCAAGGCGTTCAACAAGGCACTTTGCGGGCGCGGCGGCGGGAAAAACCCAATGATTCAGGGACAGGTAAAAGCAGAGCAGAAAGCAATTTGGGAATACCTGACAAAAGGAGGAGTTTTACAGGATGGAAAATAAAGATAGAAAGATTGTGTTTTTTGACATTGACGGAACGCTGGTCGATGGACCGACCCATCAGATCCCGCAGAGTGCAGTGGAGGCGATCCGTAAACTTCGCGAAAATGGACACCTGGCATTTATCAATACGGGACGGACGTTGGTGAGCATTGAGCCGAGAATCCGCGAAATCGGATTCGACGGCCTGGTATGTGGCTGCGGAACACATATTTATTATGAAGGAGAAACGTTGTTTAGCCACAGCATTTTGCATGAAAAATGTACGGAAATCGTATATGAGCTGCGCAGACTCGGCATCCCGACATTTTTTGAAGCGGAGGAGCATGTGTATTATGACAGCCGCTGTATGAGTCCGGAGCTTGGCAATTCGGTTTCCAATTTTAAGAGTCTGAACTGCTCTGTGCCGGATATGCCGGAGCGGCCAGAGGACAGTGATGTGGTGTTTGATAAATTTTTCTGCCTGCTTCGTCCGGATGATCCGGTGGATAAGCTGAGAAGCTTTATCGGAGACGAATTTACTGCAGTGCCCCAGGGAGAGCATTATCTGGAAATCGTTCCGACAGGCTGCAGCAAGGCGGAGGGGATCCACATTTTACAGAAAAAACTGGGAATCCCCAAGGACAACTGTTATGCCATTGGGGACTCTGAAAACGATATTCCGATGCTGGAGGCTGTGCCCCACAGCATTGCGATGGGTGTCTGCTCCAAAACGATCCTGCCGTATTGCAGCTACCGGACCACGCCGGTTCTGGAGGACGGAATCGCGAACGCGTTAAAGCACTACGGGCTGATTTAAGCCGTCTACGCGGGTGCGATTGTACTGCGTGGACTGGTAACGGGTACTGGATGCCTGATACATAGTAAATTCTTTTTACAGAATGATTATAAAACAAAAAAGACGGGAAGAAACTCCTGTCTTTTTTTGTTCTGAGTGCTTATAGGTTCATAAATAAAACCCTTTCGTTTGCCATAGGCTCCTCCCACTACCTTTAGGTGGTG
>UMIP01042351.1_pt1 | contig 23026 bp, 17 predicted proteins | sample 1965751 | NCBI WGS metagenome assembly UMIP01 (sample SAMEA4836117, study PRJEB28245) | human gut metagenome | biome: gut microbiome; material: fecal sample | place: Denmark | collected 2008
CAGGTGGATCTTCACATTCTGTTTTGACGAACAAAACAGGAAAATGTTGCATCAAAACGAAAATCTGTTCTGCTCCTGTCTTAAAAAAAGCGGGCCGCGGCCCGCTTTTTCCGAAAGGGCTTGTTATTTTGCGTTCTGATATTCCAGATAGCGGTTGACCATCATGGCCACTTTGAACACGATGGCATGGTCGAACTCCCGCAGGTCCAAGCCGGTGAGCTTTTTGATCTTTTCCAGGCGATAGACCAGCGTGTTGCGGTGCACGTACAGCTTTCTGGACGTTTCAGACACGTTCAGGTTGTTCTCGAAGAACTTGTTGATCGTATCCAGTGTATCTGCGTCCAGGGATTCAATGGGATTCTTCTTGAACACCTCAGACAGGAACATCTCGCACAAGGTGATGGGCAGCTGATAAATAATACGGCCGATACCCAAATTCTCATACCGAATGATGCTCTTTTCCGGCTCGAAGATCTTGCCCACCTCGATGGCGACCTGTGCCTCTTTGTACCGGTCAGCCAATTCCCGCAGATGCCCTGCGACCGTTCCGATGCCGATCATCACCTTGACCATCAGCTCAGAGCGAACGGCATTTTCAATCTGCCGCGCCAAGTCCTCCAGATCAGACGGTTCCTCATTTCCCGTCAGTTCCCGAATCACCACAATGTCCGTTTCACTGACGCTGAAAACAAAGTCTGACTGCTTGTCCGGGAACAGGCGCTGGATCACATCCAGAACCATCACATCCGTCCGATCCACCTGCTGCACCAGCATGACCGCCCGGGGCACATCCGTCACGAAACGCAGTTCCTTTGCCCGCGCATAGACATCTCCCGGCAGGATATTGTCGGAAATGATGTTCTTCACGAACGTAGCTTTATTGCACTTTTCTTCGTAATTGATCTTCGCCTCGTTCATGGCGATACCCAGCACGATGCACAATGTCATGGCCATCTGATCATTTCCCTTGACAAACACCGCGTATTCAAAACGGGACCCGATCACGCCCAACATCCGGTACGTCCGTTCCGGCAGGGCGATCACCTGATCGGTCACTTCCCCATTGACCTCGAAGATATCGCTCAGCTGTGTTCCGATCATAGAAAGCTCATTGCACGCTATCACATAACCCTGGTCGTCAATCACGCCGACCTGACGATCCGTTGCGTCCTTCATCTGGTTGATGACGCCCTGGAACACTCTGTTTAACATAGCTTTTCCTCCCACAAACTCCATGATAGATACCATTTTTGCTACGGTCAACATAATACAATATTTTTGTCCAAATTTCAAGATTTTTTTATCTATTTTTTGTATATTTCATTCCTTCTCTTGTTTTCTATGTAAAAACAGGGGTTTTCAAATTGTGTGAAATCTACAAAGTATTTTCAAGCAGCGCCATCTGGACCTCCTCCGGAGACAAGGGGCGGAATGCGCCCGAAACCAAATTTTCCTCCAGTTTCAGCTGTCCTACAGAGACTCTGTGCAAGGCCAAAACCGGTTTTCCCCGTGCGGCGAGCATCCGTTTGACCTGGTGGTATTTGCCCTCCCGCAGCGTCACAAAACAGACATCTGTCCCGTCAATCTCCAACTTTGCCGGCAAGCATTGACTGCCATCCCGCAGTTCCATGCCTTTGGCAAACGCCTCCACATCCTCTTCATTCGGAATACCGTCCACTCTGGCCCGATATCGTTTTTCCACATGGGAGCGAGGAGAAATGACCTGGTGCGCAAAATCTCCGTCGTTTGTCAGCAAAAGCAGTCCTGTGGTGTCCTTGTCCAAGCGTCCCACGGGAAACACACCCTGTCGCACCAATTCGGGCGGCAAAAGATCCAGTACGGTTTTCTGCTCGCGATCCTCTGTTGCGGTCACCACCCCTGCCGGTTTGTGAATCATATAGTAGTAAAATGTCTGCCCGCTGATTGCTGTTCCATCCAAAGTCACCACAGCAGTGTTTTCGTCCACTTTATGCTCCGGTGCCGTTACGGGAACACCGTCCACGCAAACTCGACCGCTGCGGATGATCGACTTGAGTTCCCGTCGGCCGGCCACCCCGGCATCAGAGAGCAGCTTATCCAATCGTTTCATGTTCTCACCTCATGGTTCACAGTATAACATAATTCTTCCAACAAATGAATAGGTATGGACACAGAGGAAAAGTCTGCGGGGAGGAATGGAGCATGACAAAGAATCAGAAAAAACTCAACCGAAACATGGCCGTTTGCATCGTATTGGGAATCGGCGCACTGCTGCTTCTGCTGGTCGTTTTGACCGGGATTCAGAAAAATGCCAGTATTGGAAAAGTACGCGACTGTGACGAGGCTGCCGCCTATCTGTTGGAACTGGGCTGGGAGGTGGATTCCAGCACAGCACAAATACAGGACAGCGTACTGCCGGAATATTTCGACAGAACATTCGACGCCTACAATCAGCTGCAAAAAGAACAAAATTTCGACCTGAATCAGTACGCCGGTCAGCCTGTTACCGTTTACACCTTTCAGGTAATCAACTATCCCAATACCGACCAGGAAGTACTTGCCTGTCTGATGACATGCAAAAGCCGGGTCATTGGTGGTGACATCCATTCCGCCGCTTTGGACGGTTTTATGCATGCGCTGAAATAAAAAATACCTGCCGCTCTCATTGGCGGCAGGTATTCTTAAATATACGCGAAATTTTCAGCCCATAGGCTCCGCTTTGTACAAGGAGGCCTGATAAGCCACACCAAACTTTGCATTCACATCGTTCAGGCAGGCCATATTCTCTCCCATCATGTGTTCTTTCAGTGCGGGGAAGCCTTCCCAACGCTCCACGATGTAGATTGTGTCGGGATCATTGGCAGATGCAGACACATCGTAATTCAGGCAGCCATTTTCCAGACGGGTAGCCCGAACGGCGCCGCTGTCTGCAACAGCCTGCAGATATTCCGGACGGCGTCCACCAGGGACACGGCCGCTTGCTAAAACAATGATCATAGTAATCCTCCCATTTGGAAAAAAGGCCGCCTTGCGGCGGCCTTTTTAAAAACAATTACTCGTTGATAGCGATGATAACACCGGAACCGACGGTACGGCCGCCTTCGCGGATAGCGAAACGCAGACCAGCCTCGATAGCGATGGGGGTGATCAGCTCCACGTCCATATCGACGTTATCGCCAGGCATGCACATCTCGGTGCCTTCGGGCAGAGTGATGACGCCGGTCACGTCAGTGGTACGGAAGAAGAACTGGGGACGGTAGTTGTTGAAGAAAGGAGTGTGACGGCCGCCTTCATCCTTGGACAGGACGTAAACCTGGCCCTTGAACTTGGTGTGAGGATGAATGGTCTTGGGAGCAGCCAGAACCTGACCACGCTCAACGTCCTTCTTAGCAATACCACGCAGCAGGCAACCAACGTTATCGCCAGCTTCTGCAAACTCCAGAACCTTGTGGAACATCTCGGTGCCGGTGACAACAGTCTCCTGAGTCTCCTTGATACCGACGATCTCAACCTTATCGTTGACTCTGACAGTACCACGCTCCACACGACCGGTAACAACGGTACCACGGCCGGAGATGGTGAACACGTCCTCGATGGGCATCAGGAACGGCTGGTCAGCCTTACGATCGGGGGTCTTGATCCAGCTGTCAACGTTCTCCATCAGCTCTTTGATGCAAGCATACTCGGGAGCCTCGGGATCGGTGGACTCGGAAACCAGAGCGTTCAGAGCGGAACCCTTGATGATGGGGGTGTCGTCGCCGGGGAAACCGTACTCATCCAGCAGCTCGCGGACTTCCATCTCAACCAGCTCCAGCAGCTCGGGGTCGTCAACCTGGTCGCACTTGTTCAGGAACACCAGGATGTAGGGCACGTTAACCTGACGAGCCAGCAGCAGGTGCTCACGAGTCTGAGCCATGGGGCCGTCGGAGGCAGCGATAACCAGAATACCGCCGTCCATCTGAGCAGCACCAGTGATCATGTTCTTGATGTAGTCAGCGTGGCCCGGGCAGTCAACATGAGCGTAGTGACGTGCGTCGGTCTCGTACTCAACGTGAGAGGTGTTGATGGTAATACCGCGTTCTCTCTCTTCGGGAGCCTTGTCGATGGAGGAGTAGTCCTCGTACTCGGCCTGGCCCTTCAGGGACAGGTACTTGGTGATTGCTGCAGTCAGAGTGGTCTTGCCGTGGTCGATGTGACCGATGGTGCCGATATTGACATGGGGTTTGGTTCTGTTGAACATCTGCTTTGCCATGATAATTTCCTCCTGATTTAGTATTGTTTAAATTTTAAGGTATGAATCAAGAATTGTCAATCAGTTCTTGGTGCGCTCGCCGCAAATTGCGGACTGCAGGTTTTTGGGCAGCTCCACATAGCTGTGGGGCTCCATGCTGTAGTTTGCGCGGCCCTGGGTCTTGCTGCGCAGGTCGGTGGCATAGCCAAACATGTTGGCCAGAGGCACTTCGGCATGCACCATCACGGTACCGTTGTGAATATCGGAACCGGTGACCTGTCCACGGCGGGAGTTGATGTCACCCATGATGTCGCCCATATAGTCGTCGGGACCAGTGACGTCCACTTTCATGATGGGCTCCAGCAGGGTTGCACCAGCTTTTGCACAAGCATTCTTGAAAGCCATAGAGCCGGCGATCTTAAATGCCATTTCAGAAGAGTCGACCTCGTGGTAAGAACCGTCCAGCAGAGTGACTTTCACGTCCACCACGGGGAAACCAGCCAGAATACCGGACTGCATTGCGCCCTGGATACCAGCATCCACACTGGGGATGTATTCCTTGGGAATTGCGCCGCCGGTGATGGCGTTGACAAACTCGTAACCCTTGCCGGGCTCGTTGGGCTCGACCTGGATCTTAACATGACCGAACTGGCCTTTACCACCGGACTGACGCTTGTAGGTCTCGTCCTGGATGGCAGTCTTGGTGATGGTCTCCTTGTAAGCGACCTGAGGCTTACCGATGTTGGCCTCCACCTTGTACTCACGCAGCAGTCTGTCCACAATGATGTCCAGATGCAGCTCGCCCATACCGGCAATGATGGTCTGACCCGTCTCTTCGTCGGTATATGCCTTGAAGGTAGGATCTTCTTCTGCCAGTTTCTGCAGACCCACATCCATCTTCTCCTGACCAGCTTTGGTCTTGGGCTCGATGGCAACGCGGATAACAGGCTCGGGGAACTCCATGGACTCCAGGATCACGGGATCCTTCTCATCGCACAGGGTATCGCCGGTGGTGGTGTTCTTCAGACCCACAGCAGCAGCGATATCGCCGGAGTACACATGATCGATGTCCTTCCGGTCGTTTGCATGCATCTGCAGGATACGGCCGATACGCTCTTTTCTGCCCTTGGTGGAGTTCAGGACGGAGGAGCCGGATTCCAGCTGACCGGAGTAGACCCGGAAGAATGCCAGCTTGCCCACGAAGGGGTCCGTCATGATCTTAAATGCCAGTGCAGAGAAGGGAGCGTTATCATCGGAGGGACGCTCAACTTCCTCGTCGGTCTTGGGGACGACGCCCTTGATGGGGGGAACATCCAAAGGAGAGGGCATGTAATCCACAATGGCATCCAGCAGTTTCTGCACGCCCTTGTTTTTGTAGGAAGTACCGCAGACCACGGGCACCATCTCGTTGTTCACGGTGGCGCGGCGGATGACGGTACGGATCTCATCGGGAGAGATCTCTTCGCCTTCCAGGTATTTCTCCATCAGGTCGTCGTCAAACATGGTGACAGCGTCCATCAAGTTCTCACGATACTCGTTGGCCAGATCCACCATATCTTCGGGAATGGGTTCGACACGCATGTCCTGACCCATATCGTCGTAATAAACATCGGCATTCATCTCCACCAGGTCGATGATGCCTTTGAAGTTCTCCTCAGCGCCGATGGGCAGCTGAATGGGAACTGCGTTGCATTTCAGTCTGTCGTGGATCATGTCCAGAACATTGAAGAAGTCCGCACCCATGATGTCCATCTTGTTGACGTAAATCATGCGGGGAACACGATAATGGTCTGCCTGTCTCCAAACAGTCTCAGACTGAGGCTCAACGCCGCCCTTTGCACACAGAACGGTCACACTGCCGTCCAGCACGCGCAGGGAACGCTCCACCTCAACGGTGAAGTCCACGTGGCCCGGGGTATCAATGATATTGATACGACGATTCTTCCAGTGGCAGGTGGTTGCAGCAGAGGTAATGGTGATGCCGCGCTCCTGCTCCTGTGCCATCCAGTCCATGGTGGCAGTGCCTTCATGGGTCTCGCCAATTTTGTAATTGACGCCGGTATAGTACAGAATTCTCTCGGTGGTCGTCGTCTTACCAGCATCGATATGGGCCATGATACCGATGTTTCTGGTGTTTTCAAGTGAATACTCTCTTGCCATGAATTGTTACTCCTGATACCCGGCGTGACCGCCGGAAAATGTTTTTCTTCTGTTTCAGATAGATGAGAAGAATTACCAGCGGAAATGAGCGAAAGCCTTGTTGGACTCTGCCATCTTGTGGGTATCTTCACACTTCTTCACGGCTGCGCCGGTACCGTTGGCCGCATCCATGATCTCGCCTGCCAGGCGCTCCTTCATGGTCTTCTCGCCGCGTTTGCGAGCGTACAGAGTCAGCCAACGCAGGCCGAGGGTCTGCCGTCTCTCGGGACGAACCTCGATAGGAACCTGATAGGTGGCGCCGCCCACACGACGGGCCTTGACCTCCAGGGCGGGCATGATGTTGTTCATGGCCTCGGTAAATACTTCCAGAGGATCTCTGTCAGTCTTTTCTTTGATGATGTCAAAAGCACCGTAAACGATCTTCTGAGCAACACCCTTTTTGCCGTCCAGCATGATGCTGTTGGTGAGCTTGGTCACCAGCACGCTGTTGTATACGGGATCGGCAAGCACTTCTCTTTTGGGAACGTTACCTCTTCTGGGCACTACTACTTCCCTCCTTCATTCAAAAATGATGTCACAGGTACTCGAATGCTATGCAGCATCCGTCTGCGCCCCGAGGTCTATTCCAATATATATGAATAAACAACAGGGCATGTTGTTGAAAATCTTACTTCTTGCCGGCTTTGGGTCTCTTTGCACCGTACTTGGAGCGAGCCTGCATCCGGTTTGCAACACCCTGGGTATCCAGAGTACCGCGAATGATGTGGTAACGCACGCCGGGAAGGTCCTTGACACGGCCGCCGCGGATCAGCACCACAGAGTGCTCCTGCAAGTTGTGGCCAATACCAGGGATGTAGGCAGTGACTTCGTAACCGTTCGTCAGCTTGACACGGGCGATCTTACGCAGAGCGGAGTTCGGTTTCTTCGGAGTGGAAGTACGCACAGCAGTGCACACGCCTCTCTTCTGAGGGCTGGACTGGTCGGTCTCCTTGTTCTTCAGGCTGTTCAGACCCTTCTGCATTGCAGGGGAGTTGGACTTGTAGGTAGCCTGTTTTCTGCCCTTTCTCACCAGCTGGTTAAAAGTAGGCATAGTTTTCCTCCTTTCATCAAAGATGATTTTCTATTTTATCGGGAATGGCCCCGGTAAAACCAATTTTCTCGACGCATTCACCGTTATTTTATACCGAAAATGCGCACAGAGATTCCGTATGAGCTCAGCAAGCCCGTACGATTTGAAATTTTAGCACATTCACCAAATATAGTCAAGTTTTTTTCTGCAATCCACTGAAAAAATCTTTGACAAAATTCATACAGCTTTTTCCGGTGTTCTCTTGCTATAATTTACATTTTCCGGTGTGTTTATACCTAAAAACCAATCAGCCGGAGAACCCCGTGGGTTCTCCGGCTGAACGTGCCTTTATTTAATCAGTTTACAGTGCGTTGTTTCTGCCTACCAGGACAGACAGGTCAACATACTCGGCAGGTCCGGAAACGGTTTCATCCTTCTCCGTCTCAAAATCCCGGTACATCGTCAGACCGGAACCAGCGGGAATCAATTTACCGATGATAACATTTTCCTTCAGACCGGTCAGGTGGTCCACCTTGCCCTTGATGGCAGCATCGGTCAGCACCTTCGTGGTCTCCTGGAAGGATGCGGCAGACATCCAGCTTTCCGTAGCCAGAGATGCCTTGGTGATACCCATGAGCAGCTGCTCGTAGGTCGCGGGGCGCAGTTCCTCGCCCAGCTCATTGCGCTCACCGGCGGCATTGCGGGCCTGGATCTGGCGGTTTGCCTCTTTCAGCTCGCTGATGTCCACAGTGGAGCCGCTGAGCAGATCCGTATCGCCGGAATCTTCCACTTCCACTTTCCGCATCATCTGGCGGACAATGACTTCGATATGCTTATCGTTGATGTCAACGCCCTGCTGACGGTACACCTTCTGGATTTCCTGAATGATGTAGTTCTGGCAGGCCTCCGGTCCCAGAATCCGCAGGACATCTCTGGGATACTGTGCACCGGCGGACAGGGCCGTGCCCTTCTCCACCAGCTCGCCGTCATGCACCAGCAGTGCGGAACGGGGAATGCTGTAGTTTCTCATATCGCCATCCGTCTCACTGGTAACGGTAACGGAAGAAATCGCTGCTTTCTTGGTTTCCTCAATGGTCACCCGGCCGCTGATTTCTGCCAGAGTTGCCATCTTCTTGGGCTTTCTGGCCTCAAACAGCTCTTCGACACGGGGAAGACCCTGGGTGATATCACCGTCACCGCCGCCGCCGGCAACGCCGCCGGTGTGGAACGTACGCATGGTCAGCTGTGTACCAGGCTCACCGATGGACTGTGCAGCGATGACGCCAACAGCCTCGCCGGCATTGACCGGGCGGCCCAGAGCCAGGTTGATACCATAGCACTTGGCGCACACACCGCTCTTCGCCTCGCAGCACATCACGGAGCGGACCTCCACACGGTCGATGCCGTGTGCGGTGAGGATCTTCTCATCCTCTTCCAGAAGCATATCGTCTCTGGTGAAGAGGACTTCGCCAGTCTTGGGGTCCACCACATCGTTGACGGGGAACCGACCGTGGATGCTCTGACCAAAGGTCTGTGCCACCTGTCCTCTGTCGTAAACAGTGCTTGCCCAGATACCCTCAGTGGTACCGCAGTCTTTCTCACGAATGATGACTTCCTGAGAAACGTCAACCATTCGGCGGGTCAGGTAACCAGAGTCAGCCGTACGCAGAGCGGTATCAGCCAGACCCTTACGCGCACCACGGGAAGAAATGAAGTATTCCAGAACGGACAGACCTTCACGGTAGTTTGCCTTAATGGGGATCTCGATGACCTGACCAGATGTGTTGGCCAGCAGACCGCGCATACCGGCCAGCTGACGGATCTGTGCCATAGAACCACGGGCACCGGAAGTTGCCATGATGTTGATGGGGTTGTACTCTTCCAGGCAGCCCTTCAGGGCGTCTGCCACATCATTGGTGGCCTTTTCCCACTCGGCGATGACCAGACGGTACCGTTCGTCATCGGTGATAAAGCCGCGCTTGTACATCTTTTCGATTTCCAGCACCTTTTTCTCGGTGGCGGCAATGATCTCGTACTTCACAGGAGGCACAGTCATGTCGGCCACGGAAATGGTGATGGCGGCGCGGGTGGAGTACTTGTAGCCCAGTGCTTTCACACTGTCCAGAACTTCCGCAGAGATGGTGAATCCGTAGCGCTGGATGCAGCGGTCAATGATATTGCCCAGCTGTTTCTTACCCACGGTAAAGCCGACTTCCATATCCAGGAAATGATCAGGGTTGGTTTCGGGGTTCCGGTCCACATAACCCAGATCCTGGGGGATAGGCTCATTGTAAATGATCTTACCGACAGTGGTCTGAATGGTACCCTGGTAGATCTCACCATCGATCTCACGGCGGACACGGACACGCACAGGAGCGTGCAGACCCACATCGCCGTTCTGATAGGCCATGATGGCCTCGTTGAAGTCCCGATACAGGTGGATGGACTTATACTCTGCAGGGCGTTTGCCCTCTTCTTTGGCTTTCTTGTTGGCGCTGTAGATCTCATCGCCGTCGCACAGCTCGTTGGCAGGCAGATCGGTGTCGCCGGGGTCGGTGACAAACAGCGTCTCTGCACCCTTTTCTGCTTTGCCGATCCGGTCCATGGTCAGGTAGTAGGCACCCAGGATCATATCCTGCGTCGGCACCGTGACAGGATGGCCGTCCTGAGGACGCAGCAGGTTATTGGCAGACAGCATCAGCAGACGAGCCTCTGCCTGTGCCTCTGCACTCAGGGGCACATGGATAGCCATCTGGTCGCCGTCAAAGTCAGCGTTAAATGCGGTACAGACCAGAGGATGCAGTTTCAGTGCGCGGCCTTCCACCAGAACCGGCTCGAATGCCTGGATACCCAGACGGTGCAGCGTCGGCGCACGGTTGAGCAGCACGGGGTGTTCTTTGATGACCACATCCAGGGCATCCCACACTTCGGTACGCTGCTTATCCACCATTTTCTTAGCGGACTTAATGTTGTTTGCAACGCCGTCCTCCACCAGTTTCTTCATCACGAAGGGGCGGAACAGCTCGATGGCCATTTCTTTGGGCACGCCGCACTGATAGATCTTCAGTTCGGGACCGACAACGATAACGGAACGGCCGGAGTAGTCCACGCGCTTACCCAGCAGGTTCTGACGGAAACGGCCCTGCTTGCCCTTCAGCATGTCAGACAGGGACTTCAGCGCTCTGGAGTTGGCGCCGGTGACCACACGGCCGCGGCGGCCGTTGTCGATCAGGGCGTCCACTGCCTCCTGGAGCATCCGTTTCTCATTGCGCACAATGATATCCGGTGCATTCAGTTCCATCAGGCGTTTCAGACGGTTGTTGCGGTTGATGACCCGGCGGTACAGATCGTTCAGGTCGGAGGTAGCAAACCGTCCGCCGTCCAGCTGTACCATGGGACGCAGCTCTGCCGGCAGAACCGGGAGCACATTGATAATCATCCACTCGGGTTTCTGTCCGGACTGGCGGAATGCCTCCACCACTTCCAGACGCTTGACCAATTTAGCTTTTTTCTGGCCGGAGGCATTGGTCAGTTCCTCCCGGAGCTGCACGGCAAGCTGCTCGCAGTCGATCTGCCGCAGCAGTTCCTGGATGGCCTCAGCGCCCATGCCGGCGCTGAAGTCATTCTCGTATTTTTCACGGTAATCCCGGTACTCCCGCTCGTTGAGCAGCTGGCAGCGCTGCAGAGGGGTATCGCCGGGGTCGGTCACAATGTAAGAACCGAAGTACAGGACTTTCTCCAGGATTCTGGGGGTCAGATCCAGGATCAGACCCATGCGGGAAGGAATTCCCTTGAAGTACCAGATATGAGATACAGGAGCCGCCAGTTCGATGTGACCCATCCGCTCACGACGGACCTTGGCGCGGGTGACTTCCACGCCGCAGCGGTCACAGACCTTGCCTTTATAGCGGATCTTTTTGTACTTTCCGCAGTGGCATTCCCAGTCCTTCGTCGGTCCAAAAATGCGCTCGCAGTACAGGCCGTCCCGTTCGGGTTTGATGGTACGGTAGTTGATGGTCTCCGGCTTTTTGACTTCACCGTGGGACCACTCCCGGATCATTTCCGGGGACGCCAGTCCGATTTGAATGGATTCAAACTGCTGATAAGCCATAGGTTATTCCTCCTCTCCGTCGTCTTCATCGTCCATGCCGAACTCTTCTTCCGGCACGTCCTCGATGAAGTAACCACTGGATTCGATCTCCTCGTCGGAGGTGGTGTATTCTTCTCTGAAGCTGGGGACCAGATCTTCATCGTCCTCGTCGTCCTTCAGCTCAATCTCCACGCCGTCTTTATCCAGCACGCGCACATCCAGGCACAGAGCCTGCAGTTCCTTGACCAAGACCTTGAAGGACTCGGGCACGCCGGGGGCGGGAATGTTGTGGCCCTTGACAATGGCCTCGTACGCCCGGACACGGCCGGTGGTATCGTCGGACTTCACCGTCAGGATTTCCTGCAGCGTGTAAGCCGCACCGTAAGCCTCCAGGGCCCAAACTTCCATTTCGCCGAAACGCTGACCGCCGAACTGTGCCTTGCCGCCCAGAGGCTGCTGGGTGACCAGGGAGTAGGGGCCTGTGGAACGGGCATGGATCTTATCGTCGACCAGATGGTGCAGTTTCAAGAAGTACACCCAGCCGACCGTGACATCGTTATCAAACTTTTCGCCGGTACGGCCATCGTACAGCACGCTCTTGCCGTCTTCACGCAGGCCTGCATCCACCAGAGTCTGACGAATGGTTGCCTCGTTTGCGCCGTTGAAGATGGGGGTAGCCACTTTCCAGCCCAGTGCATGTGCAGCATAACCCAGATGCACTTCCAGCACCTGACCGATATTCATACGGGAAGGCACGCCCAGGGGGTTCAGAACGATATCCAGAGGAGTACCATCAGGCAGATAAGGCATATCCTCGCGGGGCAGAATCCGGGACACGACACCCTTGTTGCCGTGACGGCCGGCCATTTTATCGCCCACGGAGATTTTACGTTTCTGTGCAATGTAGACACGGACCACCTGATTGACGCCGGGGCCCATCTCATCGCCGTTTTCACGGGTGAACACTTTCACATCCACCACGATACCGGCCTCACCATGAGGCACTTTCAGAGAGGTATCCCGGACTTCCCGTGCTTTCTCGCCGAAAATGGCGCGGAGCAGGCGCTCCTCGGGGGTCAGATCAGTTTCACCCTTGGGGGTGACCTTACCGACCAGAATATCACCGGAACGGACTTCGGCGCCGATGGAGATGATGCCGCGCTCGTCCAGATATTTCAGTGCGTCGTCGCCCACGCCGGGGATATCCCGGGTGATCTCCTCGGGTCCCAGCTTGGTATCCCGGGACGCACATTCGTATTCTTCAATATGAATGGAAGTGAACACATCGTCCATGACCATGCGCTCGCTCAGCAGCACAGCGTCCTCGTAGTTATAACCTTCCCAGGTCATAAATCCGACCAGGATGTTCTTACCCAGAGCCAGCTCGCCGTTATCGGTAGACATACCGTCGGCGATCACATCGCCCTTCTGCACCCGGTCGCCCACATTCACGATGGGACGCTGGTTGATGCAGGTGGACTGGTTGCTGCGGATGAACTTGATCAGTTCATGGGTCACTTCGCCCTTTGTATCGTAACGGACGGTGATCTCGGTGCCGGAGACGCGCTCCACGAAACCATCATCCTCTGCCAGGACCACCACATTGGAGTCCACAGCGATTTTATGCTCGATGCCGGTAGCCACGATGGGAGCCTCCGTCACCAGCAGGGGCACTGCCTGACGCTGCATGTTAGCGCCCATCAGAGCACGGTTTGCGTCGTCGTTTTCCAGGAAGGGGATCATGGAAGTTGCCACGGAGTTCATCATCCGGGGAGAAACGTCCACATAGTCCACCAGTTCCCGATCCACGTCCACGATCTCGTCTCTGTGGCGGCAGGTAACACGCTGGTTGACCAGGAATCCGTTCTCATCCACCGGCTCAGAAGCCTGTGCAACAATGTAATCGTCTTCCACATCAGCGGTCATGTATTCCACTTCATTCGTGACAAAGCAGCCCATGGTTCCGTCGGGCATGGGGCGGTGCTCCACCTTCCGGTAAGGAGCCGTCAGGAATCCGTACTCGTTGACCTTTGCAAAAGCTGCCAGGTAGGAAATCAGACCGATGTTGGGACCTTCGGGGGTCTCAATGGGGCACATACGGCCGTAGTGGCTGTAGTGAACGTCACGCACGTCGAAGGACGCACGCTCACGGGACAGACCGCCAGGACCCAGAGCAGACATACGGCGCTTATGGGTCACTTCGGACAGGGGGTTGGTCTGGTCCATGAACTGAGACAGGGGGCTGGAGCCGAAGAACTCCTTGATTGCCGCCGTCACAGGACGGATGTTAATCAGGGACTGAGGCGTAACAATGTCCATATCCTGCAGCGTCATCCGCTCCCGAATCACACGCTCCATCCGGGCAAAGCCGATACGGAACTGGTTCTGGAGCAGTTCACCAACGCTGCGCACCCGGCGGTTGCCCAGGTGGTCAATGTCGTCCTGGTAACCCACGCCGTGGGCCAGGTTGCACAGGAAGTTGACACTGGCGAACACATCGTCCACCACAATATGTTTGGGAATCAGGATATCCAGGTTCTCCCGGATGGCCCGTTTCAGTGCATCGCCCTCATACTGGTTGACCAGCTGACGCATCACGATGCCGCGGACACGCTCTTTGATGCCCAGTTTCTGCAGCTCTTCCTCGCTGTAATCCACGAACAGGCGGATGTCCACCATGCCGTTGGTGAAGATGCGGACAGTGGCGCCATCGGCAGCCTCCACCACAGCCTCCGTCACGCCCATGGCCTCGATTTCCTCAGCACGGGCACGATTCAGGGTCTCCCCTGCCTCTGCCACGATCTCGCCGGTGAAGGGGTCAGCGATCGGCATGACCAGCTTATGTCCCGCCAGCCGGGGAGCCAGAGCCAGTTTCTTGTTGAATTTATAGCGGCCCACATGGGACAGCTCATACCGCCGGCGGTCAAAGAACAGACCTTCCAGCAGTGCCTCGGAGGAATCCACCGTGGGGGGATCGCCGGGACGCAGTTTCCGATAAATCTCCAGCAGTGCATCTTCCCGGGTCTTAATGGTATCCTTATCCAGGGTGTTGGCAATCAGCTCATCCTGCATAAAGACCTCGTTCAGCTGCTCATCCGTGGTCGCACCCAGTTCCGGGCTGGGCAGGCAGGTCAGCCAGGTCTCATATCTGGCCGGGTCAAACTTGCCCATGGCCTTCAGCAGCAGGGTGACAGGGATTTTCCGGTTCTTATCGATGCGGACATAGAAGATGTTGTTGGCATCGGTCTCGAACTCCAGCCATGCGCCGTGGTAAGGGATCAGCGTGGCGCCGTAGGTGGCCGTCTGGGTCTTATCCAGGCGCTTATCAAAATAGGCACCGGGGCTTCTGACGACCTGGGAGACAATGACACGCTCTGCGCCATTGATGATGAAGGTTCCGCTGTCCGTCATCAGCGGGAAGTCGCCCATAAAGATCTCCTGCTGTTTCAGCTCGCCCGTCTCTTTATTATGCAGACGGACATTGACCTTCAGGGGCGCGGCATAGGTGGCATCGCGCGCTTTGCACTCTGCTTCGCTGTACTTGGGCTTCTCGTCCATGGAATAGTCCACAAAGCTCAGTTCCAGGTTTCCGGAATAGTCGGTCACAGAATCGACATCCTGGAACACCTCCTGCAGGCCCTCTTTCAGGAACCATTCGTAGGAATTCTTCTGAATCTCGAGCAGGTTGGGCATCTCCATGATTTCCTGTGTGCGGGCAAACGATTTACGCAGCGTTTTCCCGTAATACACGTCATGCGGCATGGTCCTACACTCCTTTTCGGCGAATTGCGAACACCCGGATGGGTTGCTTGCATTTTATAATAGGGATTGCATTTTGTGATAATTATGCTAAAATAGCGTTGTAAGTTTCCCGGGGATAGTGTTTCTATCGCTAGGGATACATAGCATGTCATTTTATCATTTAATACATAGTATTGTCAAGTAATATTTTGTAAATTTGGCTTTTTTCGGCGGGGTAACTGGTTGACCGCCGTTTTTTTATTGCAAAAAGCCGGTTTTTTCGGAGAATCGCCCCCGTTGACCGGCAGAAAAGAGGGGAGCATTTTATGGATTATCGGGTGTGGCTCGGAATTTTTATCATTTTTGTCTTTGCCATTTGTTTACTGGTTTTTTCCGGATGTATGTCCCGCCCGCGGAACATTGTGCTGTGCACCACACTGACCGTCCTGGCATTGGGCATTCGGGTCTGGTGCATGCCCCATGTAACCGGGGACTATCGGGATTTTCTGTCGGTCTGGATTCAGTTTTTCAGAGAGAACGGCGGTGTCGCCGCCCTGCAGTATTCCATCGGAAATTATAATGTACCATACCTTTATTTCCTGGCGCTGTTTTCTTATTCTGATGTTTCCGGTCTGTATTTGATCAAACTCCTGTCCATTTTCTTTGATGTGGTACTGGCCTGGGCGGCCATGCAGCTGGCCGGGCGGTTCGTGCAGGATGTGCCCCGGCGCATTTTCGCTTTTTTCGCTGTACTTTTCCTCCCCACCGTGGTACTCAACGGCGCCTACTGGGGGCAGTGCGACAGCATCTACATTGCTTTTGCCGTACTGGCCATCTGGCTTGCCCTTTCTGACCGTCCGGTGCTGTCCATGATCTGTTTTGCCGCCTCTTTTTCTTTCAAACTCCAGGCAGTATTCATCCTGCCGGTCATTGCCGTCCTTTGGTACCGGCATCGGTTCTCCTTGTGGCACGCTCTGATTTTCCCGGCAGCGTATCTGGTCATCGTTTTGCCTGCCGTTTTGATGGGCCGCCCCCTGTTGGACACTCTGACCCTATACCTGAATCAAACCGGCAGCATTGGCGGCGGTCTGAATTACAACTCTCCCTCTATTTTTGCTTTCTTCCTGGACGGCGCCAATGCCGCATTCTGGTCGAAAGTGGGGGTTCTGGCAGCATTTGCCGCAATGATTGCCATTTTGGTCTGGCTGTATCGGCGGCGCAGCTATGTCAATGACGAGGTGGTATTTACCGCTGCACTGCTCTTTTCCGTCGTGATTCCCTTCCTCCTGCCCCACATGCACGATCGGTATTTCTTCGGGGCAGATGTGCTCTCCCTGATTTTTGCAGCCGTGTTCCCCAGACTGTTTTTCGTCCCCGCACTGTGCCAGTTCGCCTCCCTCTTGGGATACCATGCCTATCTGAAAGGCCGGTATCTGTTCCCCATGAGCTACGGCGCCGCGGCACTGGCAGTGGTGATCGTGGTTCTCATTGCTTTTATCCTCTACCACTTCCCTGCACAGCGGCAGAGAAAACGCCGGAGCTGACTCCATCAAAGAAAGGAACCTTTCCATGGCACATTATGATTTGGGAATCATGGACACCGCCCCCGTTCCCGGGAGGTGGTATGACGACTATAAGCCGGAGCGGTACCGCTGCATTTCCATTGAGGACGATCTCTTAGAGCCGGTGTTTTGGCACATGCTGGAACTGCCCTGTTTTTGGTGTACCCTGTCGCAGCCCGGGAAAGGGATCGACTGGACCGGCGTCAATCTGATTCCCCCTTCCTCCCTGCCGGACTTTTTGCATGCGCTCCGGCAATTCGGAGATCCGGAACTGATTCCGGCAGCCGATCTGGTGCAGGAAAGCATTGAACAGGAAACATTTATGATTCTCTTTGGTTTATGAAAAAGCCGAGCAGATGTAAAATCTGCTCGGCTTTTTTCTTTCCCTTTCTGAATACACTCAGCGGGAGGCGTTCCAGCTTTCCATAAGTGCACGAGCCGCCCGCTCCGGATCAGAGGCTCCTGCAATGGCAGAAACCACAAAGAATCCATCGATTCCGGTCTGAGCCAGTCCCGGAATGTCCTCCAATGTGATCCCGCCGCCCACCACCACAGGGATGGGACTGCACTGTGCCAGGCGGGTCAGCTCCTCCAGACTGCGGGTCAGAATCGTTCCGTCCATGTCCATGCCGCAGTTGGGTTTTGTCTTTGAGGGATGAAGAGGGCCTGCACCGAAGTAATCCACCTGACTGACATCTTCTGTCCGAATATATTCAAACAGCTCATGGGCCCGGGCAGACAATCCCACCACGGAATCCTCTCCCAGATATTCCCGGCACACGCTCACAGGAATATCCGACTGCCCCACATGGATGCCGTCCACATGGATGCCCTGTTTCCGTGCCGCCAGAACCACGTCCAATCGATCATCCACCAGCAAACAGGTCTTTCCAGTTTTTCCGGCTCGGGCAATGATCTCCGCACTTTGACGGCACAGCTCAATCATCTCCCGGGCAGAGGCCTGCTTGGAACGCAGCTGGATGCAGGTATATCCTGCATTTACCACAGCCTGCACCATATCCGCTACCGGTCGACCCAATGCGTTCTCCGGCCCGACTACAAAATATGCGGAAATGTCCAATTCTTTCCGTCCGTACATCCTCATGCCTCCTCCAGACGATAGGGATTGTCTGCAATCTCTTCCGGCGTGGCCAGGTACAATTCATCCAGGAACTGCACCTGGAAACTGCCGGGGGCATTCACTTTCGATGCCGCACGGGCACCGGCCAAATTATACACATTGGCGGCCGTCAGTGCTGCGATAAAGGGGTTTGCCGCACAGGCGTACACTGCCGTCACGCCGCCCAGAGAACAGCCGCATCCGGTAACCATTTCCATGAACTTGGAACCGCCCTCAGAATATGCCACAGTGGTGCCGTCGGTGATCAGATCCGTTTCCCCGGATACTGCTACCGCACCGCCTGTCCAACGGGCCAGTGCAACGGCAGCCTGACGGGCCGCTGCGACAGTATCCGTAGAATCCACTCCCCGCACATTGGAGGCATCCACGCCGCCGTCCAGTTCCCAAAGGCCTGCCAGGGCAATGATTTCGGAAGCATTTCCCCGAATCACCGTGGGCCGATATTCCTTAAAACAACGCAGCAACTCCGTCCGCAGCTGGCCGATGCCAACAGCCACCGGGTCCAGCACCCAAGGTTTTCCGGCCTCATGCAGCGTCTTTGCCGTACGCGGCAGCGTTTCCTCATAAATGGGCAAAAGCGTCCCCACATTGATATAAGTCGCGCCGCCGGTCTGAGCCACGAATTCCCCCTCGTCCGGCAGATAGACCATTGCCGCCGCACCGCCCACTGCCAACTGTGCGTTGGCCACAAAATTGATGGTGACGGTGTTGGTGATGGAAGGGGCCATGGGATTGGTCTCTTTCACGGTCTTGACTGCCTGAATAATCTGTTCTCTGATCTCTTCTTTTGTGTACATCATACGATTCCTTTCTTGTTGCAGATGCAGAGGGATGCAAAAAAGGTGCTCACCCGTCACGGCAAGCACCTTTCACGAAAGTACAGTTTCATTGCTTCCCTACGACAGTGTTAACTGACAGGTTCAAAGGGTCAGGTTTTACCTTCTCAACTCTTTCCGGCTATTGCCGGGTGAGTCCCCCCACAATCTGTTGTCTATATGAACTTACGGTTTTAGGCTACCACAGACAACTCCGTGTGTCAAGCATCCCCCGGAAATTTCTTTCCGGGAGCCAGAAAGAACCAAAACACAACCCGTTTCCAGGGCGGCAGCGCCTGTCTGCATCGACGAATCTCCCGCTCCAGTGCAGACACCGCCGTCCGTCGCTCCGATTCTGTCAGTGTATGGGCGCTGTACCGGCTTTTCCGTGCCAGTTCTTCCAACACAGGGATCTCCTGGCCGCCCCAGAATTGCAGCCGGCAATACCATCCGTAGGCATCCAAAACCGCCCGATTTCGATCCGGTCGTGTACAAATCCGGAACCATTGCCAACGCCGCAGGCCCCTCATCCCCCATAAAACCAGTCCGAGTCCCACCAGGAACAGCAGCCAATGTGCGCCGAATCTCTCCCCCTCACCGCCTTCCAGAGTCTCCGGTTCCGGTATAGGTTCCAGCCCATCAAACTCAGGCTGTTCCTGTTCTGCCGGGATCTCTTCCCCATCTGATATGCCGCCTTCTCCGGCGGGGGTGGCCTCCACAGGATACCAACCGTATCCCTCCAAATAGACCTCTGTCCACGCATGGGCATTTCGATCTCGAGCGAAAACCGTCCGCTCCGATCCAGTTTCCACCAGATATCCGCTGACATATCGTGCCGGGATTCCCTCCATCCGGAGCAAAAGGGTCAGTGCCGTGGCAAAATGTACGCAATATCCCCGGCGGCTTTCTCGCAGAAAATGTTCCAAAAACGCATTTCCATGTACAGCAGGCGTCTGATCGTCATACTGGCAGCAGGCAGCCAGCTGATCGGCATACCACTGGGCCACCGCCAACCGATCTGCCCCGTCCGGCGGGGTTTCCCCCAGCTCTGTCAGCCAGCTCTGCAACACCGCACGGGTCTGTTTCGGAACCGACACATACCATTGCTCCACAAATGTCCGATAAGTTTCCTCGGCCTGCTGTTTACCGGTCATCAGCTCCTCGAACTGATCATCTGGAATCTGAAAGCGCATACTCCATGCGTCCTTCCCCTCCGTATGAAACCAGGCGTCCTGCAAAAAGCGGATCTCTCCGCCCCGGGGGATTTCTGTAAGCTGATAAGGCGTGTACACCATCCCACCATTCCCCTGCACAGCACGGAGCTTGATCTGGTATATAGGTGTGTCAGACTCTATCGGCGGGAGCAGCAGAGAATTTTTCAAAAACCCGCTCTGCGACCAGGCTCGTGCCAGTTTGTCCAATGCCGTCTCTTCCAGTCCGGACCAGACCCCGTCGTCGGAATAAGTTCCATAGGAACATCCTCGAAGGTAAAGAGACCCCTGGTATACGGTTTCCAGTTCCAAAACTTTCTGCCCGGTATACCGCCGGGGACCGGCCATTCCAAGATCCACCGGCAAAATGGGTTCTCCCATCTCAGGCTGTGATTCCGTCCCAGATTCCCATTCGATCTGTTCCAGACGCTGCCGCAGCTGCACCGCCCAGGACGGCTGCACATAGCCCTCCCGCGGTTCCACACTTGTCAGGCAAAACAACAGCAGCAGACTGATCAAAAATCCCGGCAGCGCCATCCCCGTGCTCGTTCCCGTTCCGCAGCTTCCCCGGAGGAGAAACAGCGTCATCCAGCAGGCTGTCAAAACAGCCAGTGCGCCCCAAAATAGCGGTAATTGCGCCAGAAACGCCGGCAATAGCCAAGGCAAAGTCAGCAGAACTGCCGCCCAAGGACGCCTCCGGGGAAACACTGTCCATCCCAGCAGCCCTGCCCAGAAAAATACCAGTATCCCCAAAAACTTGGTCGCCGCCGTCTCCTGCTGCACAGCCGTCCAGTCCGCCGGGAACGAAACGCTCGCAGAAACTCCTACCGTAGCGTGAAATGTCTGATTCACAGCCTCCCACACTGCCATACATCCCTGACCGATCTCCTCCCATTCCATCGCAGTGACCCAAATTAGCAGCAACGTCCCCGCTGCCATCACTGTTTTTCTGTAGCGGGGCATCTGCCATACTCCCGTTACACACACCGCCGCCAATACACACGCCCCAAACAGCCGTGACATCGAAACGGGAAGGCCATATGTTTTCCACAAGCATGTGAACAGCGCCATTTCCATCAGGAGCAGCAAACCACCGCTCTCCAGCCACGCCGGAACTTTTCCGCCTTTACCCATGGTCTCCCGCCTTTCCGTCCACATGAAACCGTTCCGTCCCATCCGGCAGCCGCTCCGATGGCGGTTCAAAAGATGACAGCGGCACAGACAGCAAGCGGGCAAAGCAGTCTCGCAACTCCCTCTCGCAATTCACCGGACAACATACCGTTTGATGGGCGGTCTCCCAACAAATCAGGCAAGGCCGCTCCGCCTTCAAAAACTGCCGCGCCAGTGTATACCCTCGGTCCAGCGCCCGGTCTGCCATCTCCAAACCGCCGGACAAATCAAATGTCAACGCTGCAGGAAACCGCGTGGCCAACTGCCACTCCCGAATCACCGGTGTTTCCCGGCCGGCGGTGCGTTTCCAATGGATGGCCCGCAGCGGATCTCCCGGACGATACTCCCGCAGTTCATAATCTCCGCCCGGCTGACCGGCGGCGCTTGCCCACGTTTCCTCCGCCTGCAACTTCGGTTCCACCGTTTCTGCCGTGCCACAGGGCAATACCACCGCCGCCGCTCGTTCCGGCAGTTGCAGCGGCAGTGCAAACAGACCCAAATAGTCTATAGCCCGCAAACGAAGTACCCGTCCGGCCATAACTCCGCAATGCTCCGTCTGTACCGGGACTTCCCCCTGCCCATTCCAGGGCCACTGCCAGACAGCGCCGCGCTGCCAGTGCTGCCCGGTCAGCCTGTTCTCCTGTGCAAAGGTCACTTTCACTCCGGCCAACGGCAGCCGGGAACGAACGCAAATCCGCCATACGCCCCTTTCTCCCCGGGTGATCTCCCGCGGCTCCGCCGTCAACTCCGAACCGGCTCCCAGGATCGCCACAACCGTCATCAACAACGACACGACCGGCAAGGCCAGAACCGTCAGAAAGACGATCCTTGCCAGATATCCTTCATACATCACCTGAAAACACAGCGCTGCCGCCAACAGCAACAGGTATTCTATCCGTCTGCCCGCCATCGTTTCTCTTCACCGCCTTAATCTCGGTGCTTTCACCCTGCCCAGGATCTCGCCCAAAGGATCACTGTTTTCCGGCCGCGGGCCATAGATCATTCGATGTTCCAGAACATCCCGTACCCCCGCTACCACATCTTCCGGGATCACATAATCCCGCCCATGCGCCAGTGCCATGGCCTGGCTGTACGCTGTCAGCGCCAGCGTTGCCCGTGGGCTGGCTCCCCGGCAGATTTCCGGATGGTGCCGGGTCCCGTCGATCAAGCGGAGAATATACTCCAGCACATCGCCGGAGAGATATACCTGCTCCGTCTGGTGCTGCAGCATTTCCAGATCCCGCGGCTCTGCCACCTGCCGCACCGGTTCCATACCGCCGCCGCGCTGCCGCCGAACCATTTCTGCCTCGCTTTTCAGATCCGGATATCCCATGGACAACCGAATCAAAAACCGATCTACCTGAGAATCCGGCAGGCGCTGGGTTCCAGCCGCCCCCTCCGGATTCTGGGTCGCAATAACCCAAAACGGACGTGGGATCTGATGGGTCGTACCGTCCACGCTCACCTTTCCCTCCTCCATTGCCTCCAAAAGCGCCGACTGGGTACGGCTGCTGGCACGGTTCAGCTCATCCGCCAGAAACAAACTGCACATCAGCGCTCCCGGCTGATACTCCATCTGACCTGTCTCCTTGCGGAACAGCGTGAACCCTGTCAGATCCGCCGGCATCACATCCGGAGTAAACTGCACCCGCTTATAGGGCAGACCCATCGCCTGCGAAAAGGCCACGGCCAGGGTGGTCTTTCCCACCCCCGGAAGATCCTCCAGTAAAACATGCCCCCGCGCCATCCCGGCCAGCAGCACTTTCAGGATCACTTCATCTTTTCCCACCACGGCTTTTTTCACTTCCCGCAGAATCTCATGCAAAATCCGACCAGTTTCCATCGCCATACCTCATT
>UMIP01039872.1_pt1 | contig 22940 bp, 14 predicted proteins | sample 1965751 | NCBI WGS metagenome assembly UMIP01 (sample SAMEA4836117, study PRJEB28245) | human gut metagenome | biome: gut microbiome; material: fecal sample | place: Denmark | collected 2008
AGGAAAGCGAGGAGTTCAAGACCTCCAAGTTCTACTGCAAGACAGATTTTGACATGAATGAGATAAAAAAGGAAGAAGCCGGATATGTTCCTCTCCCTAAGTTCTACACCTTCAAATCAAGGGATGAACGGGAACGCATCCTTTACAAGAACTTCGTACAGGTTGGAGAGGATGTCAAGGAAATGATACAAGAGATTCAGAAATATAAAGTCAAGTAAATACCTGATATACAAAAATGCCAAGACTATTTTTTTCTTGGCATTTTTGTATTCAAGTACATATATCATTACAAATTAGCTTTTCCCTACCTGTAACGAGCGTATTGCGTAATAAATGCATTCGCCTGTTCTGTTATCTCTTTGTAGTTTTCGTATCGTCCACCAAACATCCCCTGTTTTATTGGAGGCCATTCATGTTTGAGAGAATCAGCATTTTCCCAAAATATAGAATATGGCTCTTTTCCCATTTTCCTAACTTTGTATTCTATTTCCTTTCGAGTAAATTCCCCTAATGGAATTGAAAATTCTATGATATAACATTTATTGTAGCCGTAAACTAAAGACTTCAATCGCTCCCAAATATAAAAGGTATTTTCATACTCAGAATTAACGACAAAATAATCTTGAAATAAGGGACGCAATTCTTCGAGTAAAAAAATACTCATAGGATAATAATAACGCTGCCCTATTAATTCATTCCATGTATCATAATTCCAATGTGTGCTACCCAACAAGGATAATAATGGTTCTCTATATGAAACGGTCATGAAATTGGGAGCCGGAACTGATAAATTTAAAATACTATTAAGCTCTCTATATTTCCCATATTTAACACAAGCTATGCCTATGGTATTCAACAGTAACATAGGAGCAAGCGAATGTATATACTGAGTTCCTTCAATGAAACTCTCCCCATTTTTGAATGGTTTGACACATAACTTCACTAGTAAATCTCCAAACGGTTTTATATGGCACCATTTTCCCCACCTAATTGCCAATACTGCTATTTCCAATAAAGGCATAATTGCCTCTTTGTGAATTTTTAAATATCGTGAAAATGAATCTATTGCTAATACAAAGTCATATTTAGCATGAGAATTTATCAAATTGCAGGATTCGTTTCCCAATCGTTCCACTAAATCTACATATTGAATATCATATTGGCTTGATGATAGATATTTTTTACATTTTGCTATCATTATATCATGCTCCATATTTCTGTTAACCTGGTTTTCGTTTAATGCAGATACTTGTTCCCACAATTCAGAAAACATCTCGTCTGCACCATTGATTGGCAACAATTCCCCATGTCTTGAACGAGACAAATTTTGTATGGTTTCTTTTGTTGCACCCATTGTCGCAAAAAACGAATTATATCTAGGCGTAGCAGCTCCAAACATAATCTCAATCAGACCTTTATCCCATTCTCCAGACCAACCACAAGTAACAAGTCCATAATCCTCAAAAATTCGATTTAAATAATGTTTCATTGTTGGCGGATATTCATCCAACTCCTCCGAGGTATTTCTAAATTGACAATCAATATAATCACCCTTGATTTTCACAATGGTAGGAATTTTACAATGAACAAGAGGTGTCGCCTGTGAAATTGCAGATTCATGCGAGATTACTTGTGGTGTTACTCCTTCTGCTTCAAACGCCTGTTCTAATAACCTGTCAAAATTTGTCGTCAGGATAACACGAATATAACCCTCTTTAGCCAATTTTGCTATTGCCTTATGTGCTTTAGTAGGTTGTTTCCAGCCTAATTCTTTCTCATCTTCAGTAGGTTCAAAAAAAGGTTTCATCAACTGAACTCGCTCTGTTGGGGTCTTCACCAATTTTTCCAGTAAAAAGGAGTAAGATGCCTCCTTCCCATATTTATCTTTAAACCATTGATGAGCATCAGTTTTTATCACTTCTCTGCTTGAAACAGCCAATTGTTCTATCAACCTCGTTTCTACTTCCCACCCTGTCGGGATATGTGCAGAACGAGAAATTCCGGAACCAAGCAGAAGAGCGTAAGCACCTTTATTTGAATACATGGAAAAAGCCAATGTGGTTAGTCTATCTATAGCCATAATTATATTTTTCAATTGATATGAACAAAGATAGTCCTTTTTCCTGACCTAATAATCATAAGTAGTCATAAATATTGAAGTAATACGCAATTTTTATGGCAAATAGTCTTACTTATATAATGGTAGGTTGAATTTTATTTAGTACTTTTGCATTATATGGCAAATAATATTATTCCAAATGGAAGAGACGAAAGATATAAATCGAATCAAAATTGTTCTCGTTGAAAAGAAAAGGACAAACAAATGGTTGGCTGAACAATTGAAGAAAGATCCGGCAACGGTTTCTAAATGGTGTACGAACACCTCTCAGCCTGGACTTGAAACGCTACTGCAAATCGCTCGTGTTTTAGAGGTTGACGTTAAAGACTTACTTCATTCAACAAGAGAGGATACTATGTATCTTAAAGTACCAACCAATCTAACGATGTAACATAACGACATTATGCCAAAAAACAAGAATGCCGAATATAGGTTTATGGTCTTAGACAGATGCTTCAGCGATTTTCGTCATAAATACAGTATCGAAGAACTATTGGAAAAGGTTAACGATAAACTTTATGATGCAAATGGTTGTGCGTCTATGATAAAGGAACGTCAATTGCGTGGCGATTTTAACGCGATTCGCAAGATGCTCCCTAACGACATATACCTTGAAGCAATTCCTTACGATGGCAAAAAATGTTACTATCGTTATTCTGAGCCAGATTTTTCTATATACAAAAATGAGCTTTCCGTAGCAGAGGTGCAAAACCTACGTTCTACCATAGAGATGCTGAGTAAATACAGAGGCATGCCCTCCAATGGTTGGTTGGAAGAGATCATTTCAAATCTCGAAATAAGATTTGGAGTCAAAGGCAATGCAGAAAATCTTGTTTCATTTGGACAGAACGAGCAATTAAAAGGAATTGAATATCTCTCCGAGATTATCGATGCAACAATCAGCCATCAAACCTTAAATATAGAATATATTTCTGCTAATGGTAACTATCATCAACACACATTGCACCCGTATTTTGTAAAGCAATATAACGGAAGATGGTTTCTGTTTGGGCTTGACGAAAAAGAAGATAGGATTAAAAGTCTTGCCTTTGATCGTATTCAAAGCATGATAAATAGTAATTGTGCGTTCCGAAAAAACGAAAAGATTGATTTCAACACATATTTCGATAATGTGGTTGGTGTGACCGTTCCGTATGAGGGAGAATCCAAATTGGAAGTTTTTCAATTGAAATTTTCTCCAAAGCGTTTCAAATATGTAACCTCAAAGCCTATACATAAATCACAGGAAATTATCAGTGAAGAGGAATGTATAATTTCCCTTCATTTATATCACACATTAGAATTGGAGCAACAACTTTTCTCTTTCGGACCTGACGTGGAAGTCCTTTCGCCAATATGGTTTCGTGAGGCTTTCAGCAAAAAAATTGCAGAATGTATGAAAAAATATTTTTCTATGCAGAACCTTTGCACAGATAGTAGCGACCTTTGTGATGTATTGCAAGTATCAACAGAATAATAAAAACAATAAAATATATGACTGAGCAAGAATTAGCTAATGTGATATGGGATATCAAAGAGATTATCCGAAATCTATACGATGATGCAGAAGTGGAAGATGTGATTCTTCCGTTTACTCTTTTGCGTCGTCTTGACTGTGTTCTCGACGAGCATCGAGATGACATAATGAAAGAAATGAATGCCATTAAGGACAAACCTGCCCTTATGCAAGACATCAAACTCAAAAGTTTGCTCAAACAACATGGTCTGACATTCTTCAATAAGTCTGGGCTGTCGTTGGAACGTTTGTTGGGTGCACCGGGACAAATCGGTTCATCCTTCCAAACCTATCTTGATGGATTCACAGACAATGTGAAAGATATTCTTGCTAACTTCGTACATACAGATACGTCAAGTGAAACACTTGACCTTTCTCCAATATACAGCCGATTGGATCGCCATGACAAGCTATTCTCTGTAATTCAGCTTTTCGTTCAGCGTGCCGACCTGCACCCCAAAGTGGTGAGCAATGCCATGATGGGAACGGTATTTGAGATTGTCATTCGTCGCTCTAAGGAGTCCAGTAATACCAAGGCGGGTCAATTCTATACCCCTCGTGAGATTGTTCGTTTGCTTGTATCGCTTACGATGTGTGGTAAAGAAAGCGAGCTATATGAGCCTGGACGTGCATTCTCAATCTACGACCCTTGCTGCGGAACAGGTGGTATGCTTACTGCCGGTCGTGAGTATCTGCAAGAGATTTCCAATCGTAAAGATTTGAAAGTCTATTTGTATGGACAGGAGTTGAATGAAAAGACCTACGCCATCTGTAAGTCCGACCTCTTGATGAAAGGTGAAGACCAGAACCTTGACCGTCAGTTGTTCCGTGGCGATACTTTAGGTGATGATAAATTAGAAGGAAACACCTTCAACTTCATGCTTGCTAACCCTCCTTTTGGAGTGGATTGGGGTAAGGATGAGCGTGTAAAGAAGCGTGTGCAGGACGACAATTGCCCTGGCGGACGTTTTGAGGCAGGTTTACCAAGTAGCAATGATGGCTCATTATTGTTCCTCCAACACATGATTTCTAAGATGGACAATCAGCGCGGTTCACGTATCGGTATTGTACTGAATGGTTCGCCATTGTTTAATGGTGATGCTGGTAGTGGCTGGAGTAACATTCGCAAGATGCTTCTCGACCGCAATTTGCTCGATTGTATTGTAGCTTTGCCAAAGAATCTGTTCTACGGTACTGACATTACTACATACCTGTGGATTCTCGATAACAAACGTCCTGCGAAGCGAAAGGACAAGGTGTTGTTTATTAACGCAGCTCACGCAGAATACACCAAGCTGTTACAAAAAAACTTAGGAAAGAAGCGTTTTGAAATTGCCGAAGATGGTGCAAAGGATATTCTGTCGATGTATAAAGAATACACCGATGCCATCCGTGATATTGTGTACGATAAAACTGGTGAAGTGGAACAACTCCAGGTAGCGCATCTGTTGGATTACGATGATTTCCGTTACACCACTGTTGCTACACGCCGTCCTTTGCGCCTGTGGTATGAAAACATCACTGATAAGTATAACACTCTTTGCAATGATGAGGAGTTTGATATCAACGCTAAGAAGAACAACATCTTAAAAACGGTAAGCGAGATGGAGGGCATTGATGATAAACGCTCGGACAGCGAGTTCTTTGCTTATCTGAAAGCACAGAAAACAAAACACACCGCTACCGAAATGAAGCTGTTGCGGTCAATGTTCGGCACTATCAGCGAAGATGCGCCGGAGGTACACGAAAAGCCATTGGATACAAAAAGTGATTTCGTGGCGGACACTAATCTGAACGATACGGAAAAGATTCCGCAAAAGCAAGATATAGACCAATACTTTGAGCAAGAAGTATTGCCCTATGCTCCTGATGCGTGGATGGATCGCTCCAAAGACAAATTAGGTGTTGAGTTTCCGTTCACACGTATATTCTATAAATACCGTCCTCTTCGCTCAGTTGATGCTATTTTGGCTGAATTGGCTTCGTTGGATGAATGTGTCAATATCTAATGGCAAAGGGTATGAAGTACGAAGAATATAAAGATAGCGGTGTGAAATGGATTGGGGTGGTACCAAGTTATTGGGAGGTGAGAAAAATAAAGTCACTTTCAATTGTTAAACGAGGAGCCTCTCCAAGACCTATTGAAGATCCAAAGTATTTTGACGATAATGGAGAATACGCATGGGTGCGTATTGCTGATGTGTCAAATAGTGAAAGGTATTTAGAAGAAACCACTCAGACTCTATCAAAACTTGGAGCATCGTTAAGTGTTAAAAGAGAACCAGGTGATATTTTTATTAGTATAGCTGGCACAGTAGGAAAGCCGATTATAACACACATAAAATGTTGTATTCATGATGGATTCGTGTGGTTCCCATATTTAAGACAAAACACAGAATTTTTGTATTATTTGTTTATGTCAGGACAACCATATCTCGGCTTGGGGAAAATGGGAACCCAATTAAATCTTAATACAGAAACAATCGGAAATATTCAAATTCCTCTTCCCCCTCTCCCCGAACAGCAAACCATCGCAGCGTACTTGGACGAGAAGTGTGGAGAGATAAACCGTGCTATAGATGTTCAGAAAAAGAAGATTGAACTTTTGAATGAGCTAAAACAAACCATCATTACCGATGCCGTCACCAAAGGACTTAATCCTAATGCGCCTATGAAAGACAGCGGTGTGGAATGGATTGGCAAAGTGCCGGAACATTGGAAGGTGATGAAAACATCTCTTGCTTTTACCCATATAGGAAGTGGAACAACGCCTTCGACTTCTAAAAATGAATATTATGAAGATGATGGTGATTTCTGGTTGCAAACTGGCGATTTAACAGACGGCATTATAACAGATACATCTAAAAAGGTATCCAAAATAGCAATAAGAGAATGTAACCTCAAATTCTATCCTACAAACTCAGTTGTAATTGCAATGTATGGAGCAACGATAGGGAAAATGGGGTTATTACAAATAGAATGTGCTACAAATCAAGCATGTTGTGTTTTGCCATCTAATAATCACATAGATGCAAAATTCACATTCTATTTCTTCTTATCTGCAAAAACGGATTTATTGATTTCTGCAATTGGAGGAGGCCAACCTAATATCAGTCAAGATGTAATTAAAAAAACGAAAATGATTGTTCCCCCTCTTTCTGAACAACAAACTATTGCCAATTATCTTGATGAAGAATGTACAAAAATAGATGTTCAAATCTCCAATGCCAATCACCGCATTGAGCTGCTGAACGAATTAAAACAAAGCATCATTACCGAAGCCGTGACAGGCAAAATAAAAATATGTTGAACTAATTACCCAGTATGATATGAAAACTGATTTAGAAAGCATATACACAACAGTTTTAGATAAGATAATTCAGAAGCAGTTAAAGGTTAAGACAAATACCATCTTTGTCTTAGCTGGAATTACGCCGTATATCAACACGGAACATTTCGCAGAAATGATAACCGATATTACCACTTTTGACAAGGATGGTAATGCGGACATATACAGCAGAGAGTGGTTCGGAGGTGTGTTTTCTAAATTGGTATCAACAAATGCTGCCCAAATTATATCTCATCAACAGTTTGCATATCTAAACGAATACCTTGCCGAGGACTTTTTCAAAGAACGAATTGTAATCATTAATGATAACTTGCGTTCGCAGTATCCTCTTGCAAAGAAAGATTATTTGGAAGGCAACAATTCAAATGAGGAGAGACCCGACTGTCTCCCTATATATCAAGCAGAACAATATAAAATAGGAGAACGATATTATTACTCTTTGAAAGGTTTTAGCGATACGTTCGTCAAAAAGTCCTTTTTCGTTCATGGCAAAGAACTTGAAACCGGCAGCACACAGGTTGCCCATGAAATTTTAGATGTAATATCCGATCCGTATGCGATAGACAACTTTGTAAATAATTGTATTGAAGAAAGTAATTTCAACAAACAGATATTTGTTAAGGTTTCCGGAAAGAATGTACTGAACACAACGACTCTGAACACACTTAAAGAGCTGAATTATCTTTTAAGTCCGTTCGGAGGCGGTGTGTATATTTTACAAGAGGAAACTGTCCGGCAGGACTACACCCCAAAAGAAGAGACAACGGCTCTTTTGAAGCAGTATTGGGGAGATAATGCTGAATTTAGAAACATCTTGGTTTACGAAAATCCAGAATTGAATAACAATATCACTCCTGTTTCGCAAGGATTGATTGTAGAAACTATTATTGACGAGTACAAAAATGGCTGCAATGGAATATTGCCTCGCGATATTTTCATCACAGCTCCAACGGGTGCCGGAAAATCCCTGATTTTTCAATTGCCTGCATTTTATGCAGCAAACAATGGTGATGTAACCATTGTCGTTTCTCCTTTGAAAGCATTGATGACCGACCAGGTTGAGATTCTTCACAAACAAAGGCACTATGACAAGGTAGAGTTCTTGAATAGCGATTTAACTCTTATCGACCGAGATAAAATCATAGATAGTTGTAAAAAAGGAGACATAGACATTCTGTATCTTTCACCCGAACTACTCCTGTCTTATGACATCCATTATTTTTTAGGCGACAGGAAATTGGGATTACTAATTGTAGATGAGGCGCACCTTATCACGACATGGGGACGAGACTTCCGTGTGGATTACTGGTTCTTGGGCAGTCATATCAACAAAATTCGGAAGTTCAACAACTATATGTTCCCTCTGGTTGCACTTACTGCAACAGCAGTATATGGTGGTATCAACGACATGGTATTTGACAGTATCAATAGTTTGAATATGCACGACCCTCATAAATTTATTGGTAATGTACGTCGCAATAACATAGAGTTTGTTTTGAACACTCATGATGATTATACTTCGGGAAATTATGACCAAAACAAGGAAACAGAAACAATAGATTTCATTAAAGGTATTCACGAACTTGGAATGAAAGGAATTGTCTATGCCCCTTACACTCGCCATATTAACCGATTGAAAGACAAAGCAGATGAAATAGACACATCTATGGTTGTGGCGTATCATGGAGGCATGCAACGAGATCAACAACAATATTCATATCAGGCATTCAGAAACAATCAATGTAAAATTATGGTTTCAACCAAGGCCTTCGGTATGGGAGTAGATATACCCGATATACAGGTTGTATATCATCATGCTCCTTCCGGTTTGTTACCAGATTATATACAAGAGATAGGCCGTGCCGCCCGAAAAGACAACATCCAAGGTTTTGCTGCATTAACATTTTCAAAGTCAGACCTGAGATACAGTAAGCAATTATTTGGAATATCGTCATTGAAAACATATCAGTTACAAGAAGTATTGCGGAAGATTATCCGTTGTTTCAATAACAATGGAAAGAAACGAAATATGCTTGTTGCTGCAAATGACTTTGCCTATATTTTCGACACAACTGAAGAAGTTGACCAGAAAGTTGCAACTGCACTTATGATGATAGAAAAGGATTACTTGGTAAAGACACGATTCAATGTGCTTATTGCCAGGCCAAAGAAACTTTTCACAAAAGTATATGCACGCACTACGGACATTGGGGTAGATCGATTACACAGGTTATATGGCGATTGCTTTACCGAAATACGAACATTCAACACATATCACACAATTGAACTGAACTTGGATAAGATTTGGTCAAATCACTTTTCAGACAAGAGCTTTCCTCAATTGAAAAGCGAATTTTACAAACAGCGATTTTTGTATGAACAAAACATCGAGCTGGTTCCACAGATTAAGGTCTCAATTACTATTGAGCAACCTTATCAGGTAACTCTACATGAAATACAATCTGTACTGGATTCTATAAGTGATACTTTTTCTCAATTCAGATATAAGGGGCAATTCTTCTCAAAACCGGAATTTATAGAGAAACTTTCACAAAAGATTAGCTACAAATATAATGTAGAAAAGATAGCTGATTTCATATTAAGTACCTACTCCGGGTATATGTCCTCTGCCAACACATTAGAGGGAGACTCTTTCTTGCAACAGAGGCACCAAGGCGTAAATATGCAATATCAAGTATTCAGTTCAAATTATACCGCTAAAACGACCCAATTGCTAACGGTACTCTCAAAATTATACGAGAACACAGACAAACAAACAGCTGTCCGTTTTTTGTCTATTAATGACATTCCATTAAAGAATCATATTCGATTAGGTTCCCTTCTCGAAATAATGAATCTTGGTATATTTGAAACAACCGGAGGTGACGAGCCTAAAATATTCTTACGTCTGAATGATCCTCGGCGTATAGAAAAAGATTCGGTTAGTTCCAATTATAAGAATACCATTCTTGATTCTGTTAAAAATCGGCACATGGTAAGCTGTCAAATATTCGAGCATTTCTTTACAAACTATTTCAGCAACGAAAAGAGATGGGATTTGATAGAGGACTTCTTCTTGGGTATGTCTAACGATGAGATATTTGAAAAATATCCGGGTAATATGATCAATCACGTCAATATCATTGACTATTTGAATACAAATGCCAATGTAGCAGAAAGTATAAATGGCAGTGTTGACGATGAAGCTGTCTATCATTCCGAATTGTTTAAGCCAAAAGAAAATGAGTTCTATTTTAAAGACAATCTCCTAACAATTGGACGACATACAAAAGCTGTAAAGCAATGGGTTGCAGATGATCCGATTGCTTTACATCGTGCCATAGTAGAGTACAATATCAGAGTTGAAAAAGAATACTTCAATGTTCTTTCCAATAAACTTAGGCTTAATCATTTTGAATATTACAGGGATTTTATGGGATTAAGACTCCTTATAGAATTTCCCGGTTATACAGGATTGGTACAAGCCAGCGTACCATATAACATTTGTCCTGTCAAATTTTATAAATGGTGGAGGCAAAACGAAGATAAAATCAGGCTTTCCAACAAAGAGCAGATTACATTATTTCTGGCAGTAGAAAGAGAGAATCCCAAAGCTCTTTTGAAAAAGCATAAGAAACAATTGATAATAAAAAAACAATAGGCAATATGAATCCGCTAAATGAAACCGTATTTGAAGAGCATATAGCTGAATATCTTTCGGCGAGTCCTCTATACAACCAACGAAGAAGTTCGCAGTTTGATATAGACAATCTTGTGGACAGAGAAATGTTGAAGCATTTTCTGCAAGCACAAACAACAGCTTGGCAGAGACTTCAAAATCATTTCCCGGGCAGAGAAACAGAAATTGTTGTTGCCGAGATAAACAAGTTCTTAAACCGTGGCGACAGTATGCTCACGCTCTTCAACAAGGGCATCACTATCAAAGGCACCAAAATCAAATTTATGATGCCTAAGCCGGTGCTGGAGGAAGAAGATTCGAGTAACTATCAGCTGTATCTGAGTAACCGATTCAGCGTGGTTCGCCAAATGCGATATAGCACGGCAGCAGACGATAGTGGAAATGAACTTGATATGTGCATTCTGCTCAATGGTCTGCCACTGATGACCTTTGAACTAAAAAACGAAGGGACAAATCAAAACTACGGACATGGCATCTACCAATATCGTAACAATCGTTCGCCGGTAAACCGAATGCTTCGTAACTGCCTGGTGCATTTTGTGATGGATAATTGCTTCGTGTTTATGACCACCAAGCTCAATGGCGAGCAGACTCGCTTTTTGCCATTCAACAAAGAAAGCACAAACCCTGTCATCGAAGGAGAATATCCCACAGCCTATATGTGGCAGGAAATCTTGCAGGCTGATTCGCTACTCGACATCCTAGAGCATTTTATCAAACGATATAACGATGAAGACGGTAAACCTATTGTCATTTTTCCTCGCTTCCATCAATTAAGAGCCGTTAGAAAACTCCGTCAAATGGTAGTGGAAGAAGGACCTGGACACAATTATCTGATTCAACATTCAGCAGGTTCGGGAAAAACCAAGTCAATGGCTTGGCTGGCTCACCAACTTGCTAATATGACCAATGCTGACCACACACCCGTATTCGACAGCATCATTATGGTTACAGACCGTATTGTGCTGAACAGAAACATGGCTGATGATGTGGTAAACTTCCAGACTGTTGCCGGCACTGTGAAAGATATTCGTCGCGGTTCAAAGAACCTTGCCACAGCACTGAACGAGGGAAACAGAATCATTATCTCCACCGTACAGAAGTTTGCTTATGCCTTGAAGGACTTGAAACGAGACACCCAGCGTAAGTACGCCATCATTGTAGATGAGGCACACACCGCTATTGGTAATGAAAGTGCAAAGGATTTGGTAAATGCCCTATCTACTGATAGTGATTTACATAATACGCCAGACTTCAACCCCGATGAGTATGAAGACCAGACGGACGCTCTGCTTGCTTATATGCAAGTAATGCGACGAATGATGAAGCATATCAGTTACTTTGCCTTTACAGCTACCCCAAAAGACAAGACATACAAACTCTTTGGCATTCAAGATGGTCCGAACAAAGGAAAAGCACATGACCTATATTCCATGAAGCAAGCCATTGATGAGAAATTCATTCTTGATGTGTTGGCAAACTACAAGAGCTATCTCACGATGTTCGAACTGATAGAGAAGAATCCTGACGAAGACCAAAAGAAACTCTTCGAGAAAAAAAAGGCTCTAAAAGTAATCTACGGAGAATTAAACAAGAATGCCTATATCATGCTAAGAAAAGCCCACATGATGTTGGAGCACTTCATGCAGCATACCATCAATAAAATCGGACACAAGGCGAAAGCTATGGTTGTATGCGATTCACGCCGTGCAGCAGCCGATTACAAACAATTGCTTGACCGACTTATTATAGATAACTATGCCGGTAAGATTAAGACATTGGTGGCTTTTTCGGGAGAAGTAGAAGACAGCCATGGACACAAATGCACGGAAGCAAATATGAATGATGGAGGTGTGGTAGATGACGGCATCCGCGAGAAATTCAAGGAAGACGATTACAAGATTCTTGTCGTTGCCGAAAAATTCCAGACAGGATTCGACCAACCTCTGCTCCACACAATGTATGTTGATCGTATGTTAGGTGGCATTCAGTGCATTCAGACCCTTTCTCGTTTGAACCGCTGCTATCCGGGTAAAGAGGACACAATGGTCATTGACTTCAGAAACGACCACGAAAAAGTACAGAAAGCATTTCAAGAGTATTACACGGAGACGACTCTTGAAGGCGATGTAGATACTCAACGCATCTACACGCTCAAACACGACATTGAACAGTGGAATCTTTTCAATGAATCTGAAGTTGAATCCGTAGCCAAAGCATTGGTCTCCAGTACCGGAGTAAGTGGTGTTCCATCTATCCTGAAACGAATCGTGGATGAGAGGGTTATGCCACTTGAAGATGATGAGAAAGACCGTTATCGTAAAACGGTTTCTCGCTATGTGCGTCAATATGGATTCTTGGCACAATTGATTGACTTCACCGACCCCGACTTAGAACGCTTTTATATCTTTTGCAAGGTTTTCTACAAATTCCTGCCTTACACCAAAGAGACTCTTCCTATGGAGATTTTGGATTTGATAGACCTTGATAAGTTGCGCATCCAAATGTCGTATGAGGGTCAATTGGAATTAGAGAATGAAGAACAAACACTCCGTTCTTCACGAATTGGAGAACCCGGCCAAAAGAAACCTGACAATGAGCTTCCCGTTTCAGAGATACTGAATATGGCTAATAGTCCATTTGCCGGATTACTGAACGAAAACGACAAGATACTCCGGCAGATTTGGGACGCTATTCTTTCAGATCCGGATGTCGTTGATGCCTTCCATGCTGGAAACAGCTACGATATTCTAATCAACATTGTCCGTGAGAAGTTTGATGAGAAAGTCGCTTTGGAGATTGAGAAGTATTACAATTTTGCAGAAGTTCTTGAAAGGGAACAAGCATTTACGCTTACACTTGTCCGCAAATTTGTAGATGCACTGGCAGAAAGAACTGCTCGAACAAACAACTTCACATACAATGAAGAGGAGTTAAAAGAAATCCTATGCACCGTGCTTCGTGAAGAATTTGAGGCATTAAGTGGAAGATTACGCAGTCTTGAAGAGATTGTGAATACATTCTTCTTTACTCTTAATGAAACTAGCATACCACAACTTGATGGTGTTGATGGTTTGATAAAGACCGCACTAAACAATGTTTATGCAAATACAGCTATTGGCCTGTTGGAAAAGAGAACATATTTTAATTCTTTGGTTGCAAAGTATGAGGCATTTCTGAAGAAGCTGTATTACTTGCTCAACCAAGACGAAGTACCTCGTCATCCCGACCATCCTGAAAAATCCCCAGGATTGTCAGAGTGTATCTTTGCATTCCCTTGTTTGAAGAATCTCAAATATAGCACAGATGAAAAAGAACAAAAATTCAAGGTATATCTTGATTTATTGAGACAGTGGCGAAATGATGAAGCTCATTTATCTCCTAATGCTACAGATGAAGAGGTAAATGCTGCTCTAAAGATAGTTACATCTATGTATATGTTTGTTGTTGGGAACAATATCACCGACTTGGAAATGGCAGGAGCATTGTAATCAAATAAAAGGCCCATTAACAGATAGCATCAACAAGTATGAGTATGCCAGACGATAGAAAACCAAGAATAATCGACGTAACTCGTAAGCCGACCAAATGTCCAGATTGCGGTGAAAGAGTCGTTGATATAGTGTATGGTACAGGAGATATGACTGAAATTGAGTTTGCACTTCAATACCGAAAGGAAGCCATAATGGGTGGAGACAATATACCTCGTCGTCCTCCTATATGGTGTTGTGTATGCGGATGCAAACGGTTTCGGAAAGTGAATCCCGACGGAACAGATGTAGCTGTGAAAGTAAAAATGCTAAAAGACATCCGTAAAGCACCAGCATCCGTTATAAATTGGTCTTCTGATACGGTTGACAGAGCTTTGGAAAGAAATCAGATTGAATTGATACATAAATACACGTTAGATATAACTACAGAATTTGAGGAAAAAGAAACCTTAGTCGTCACTGCTGTAAGTCAAAGTGATGCTGAACTTCTTGCAATAGATTTGGTTAGGAATGGAGTTGTTGGACTTAAAGGTCGTAGATGTATCAAAATAGAGGTAAATAAGAAAAACACTTAAAATGAAAGCATACACATATATTGACAAAGGGAAATTTGAGTTGCTCGATAAACCGAAGCCTCATTTGCAGGAAGCAACAGATGCTATTGTGAGGGTGACTATGAGCAGTATTTGTTCGAGCGACTTGCATATCAAGCATGGCAGTGTGCCTCGTGCCGTAAATGGCATTACCGTTGGTCATGAGATGGTTGGCATTGTGGAAGAGGTTGGCAGCGAAGTTAGTAACATGAATGTTGGCGACCGAGTAACAGTAAATGTGGAAACATTTTGTGGAGAATGCTTCTTCTGTAAAAACGGATATGTAAACAACTGCACTTCGCCTCACGGTGGTTGGGCGTTGGGATGTAGAATAGACGGTGGGCAGACTGAATATGTGCGTGTGCCTCTTGCAAACCAAGGGCTTAACCGCATACCCGATGGCGTAACAGACGAACAGGCTCTGTTTGTTGGTGATATATTGGCAACCGGATTTTGGGCTGCACGCATCAGCGAAATTTCGGCAGATGACACCGTTTTAATTATCGGTGCCGGACCGACAGGTGTATGCACATTATTGTGCGTGATGCTTAAACAGCCTAAGCGTATCATTGTGTGCGAGCAATCGGAGGAAAGACGTGCCTTTATCAAACAGCACTATCCTGATGTGCTTATAACTACGCCCGATGAATGTCTGCAATTCGTAACTCAAAACAGTAACCACGGTGGAGCAGATCGGGTGATAGAAGTGGCAGGCGGAAAAAACACATTCCGGTTGGCGTGGCAGTGTGCGCGACCAAATGCCATCGTTACCGTTGTAGCTCTTTATGACGAAGCACAGACACTACCGCTTCCGCAGATGTATGGTAAAAACCTCACATTCAAGACCGGTGGCGTGGACGGCTGCGACTGCGAAGAAGTGTTGCAACTTATAAGCGAGGGTAAAATCGACACAACCCCTCTCATTACCCACCGCTTCCCACTCTCGGAAATCGGAGAGGCATACCGCATTTTTGAGCAACGTCTTGACGGAGTGATAAAGATAGCTATTACGCAATAATTTAGGTTGTATATGAAAGGTAATGCCAAGAAAGAAGGCATAAAGTCATTATCAGATGCCTTTCCAGAGCTTGCTGCGCAATGGGATTACGAATTAAATGGAACTCTTACACCAGAATCCGTATCTTACGGTTCTCAGTTGAAAGTCTGGTGGAAGTGTCCTGTTTGTGGGCATTCCTATCAGAAGAAAATTGGGAATAGAACCGCTCCTGCCAAAAGAAAAACTAAGTCCGTAAAATGTCCAATATGTTTGGGGCGTATAATAATTCCGGGATACAATAGTCTTAAAGCGCAATACCCGGAAATTGTGGCACAAGAATGGGATTTCGAAAAAAACGCTATAGATCCTGATACAATTCCTCCTTACTATCGAACAAAAGTGTGGTGGAAATGCCCAAATGGACATAGCTACGAGTCATTACCTGGCAATAAGATCTTGAACAATGGAGGTAATTGCCCTTATTGCTCGTCCCAAAAGCTATGTAAAGAGACTTCTCTCGGAGTTGTTAATCCGGATTTGGCAAAAGAATGGCATCCAAGCAAGAATGGATATGTAACACCATTTGATGTTTTCGCAAATTCCAATAAAAGTTATTGGTGGCTTTGCCCGAATTGCGGTCACGAATGGAGAGCCAAGTGCTCAAATAGAAATATCAGCAAGCGTGGTTGTCCACATTGTGCAAACAGCCGAAGTTCATCCGTTCCAGAACAATTAATGTTTCGCGCAATCAAGAGTGTATGTCCTGATGCTATCAGTCGCCACCATATTGACAAAGACGAGATAGATGTTTTCATTCCTTCGCTGAATCTTGGATTTGAATATGACGGACAACGTTTTCATAATTTAGAAAAGTTGCCTAAAGATATAGCTAAATCAAAAAGACTAATAAGAAAAGGCATTACATTATATCGATTTAGAGAAAGTGAATGTCCTATATTTGATTTAGAGAAATGCCTCGTAATTCAAATAAAGTATTCTCCAGAATATGAAGATCTTGAAGTAAAGCTCAAAGAGTTATTAGTCAAATTACTTCCTCAAAAACAGAATATTGATTTCAACTTCAAGAATGAAATAAATGAAGTTAGAGCAACTTTGGATTGTTTGCCTTATGAGCAAAGTTTTGCTGCTGCCGAAAGCAAAAAGCGCAAAAAGGGTATAGAACCAGTGGCGCTTTGGGATTATGAAGCCAATGCTCCATTAACTCCAGAAATGGTAACTCCAAAGTCAACCAAGTGTGTAAATTGGATATGTCCTAATAATCCAAATCACAAATGGAAAGGAAGAATCGCTTCTGTTTCGGATGGTTTTGGATGTAAAGAATGTTCTGGTTGGGGATACAGGTATACAACAGAAGAATGGATTGAAGAAGCAAAAAAGGTACACGGAGATAAGTATCAATATCATTTAACCCAATATATTGATTCTGACATAAAAGTTAAGATAGTCTGTCCTAAGCATGGTGTGTTTACTCAAATACCATACTATCATTTGCAGGGGCAAGGGTGTCCTTATTGTGCCCACCAAAAATTTCATCCTTCAGAAAGCCTTGCTGTACTATATCCTGAAATCGCTGCGCAATGGGATTACGAGTTGAACGAAAATACTGGCTATACACCTGATAATATCGGCATTGATACCAGGAAGAAATTCTATTGGCATTGTAACAACGGTTACAATCATAGCTATTTGGCAACAATAGCATTTAGAGTCAGCAGAAACTCAGGTTGTGCTGTATGTCACGGCAAACAAATTTCTCCAGAAACAAGTTTTGGTTATTTGTATCCTGAATTAGCAAAAGAGTGGTGTAAAGAAAACGATAAAACGCCTTTTGAGGTGACGCCTGGGTCTGAATATGCCGCTTTATGGAAGTGCCCAAATCCTAATCATGAGCCTTATAAATGTATGGTTATAAATCGGACAAAGCAAAACGTAGGCTGCATTTACTGTAGTCGAAGAGGGAAAAAGCATCCTAAAGACTATGAAGATGAACTTCATACAAAATTCCCTCAAATTAAAATACTGAAGCCATTTACTAAGTCCAGTGAACGGATTGAGTGTAAATGCGAAGAATGTGGATATGTTTGGCAACCCTATCCATATTCTTTGCTTAAAAGCAAAGGATGCCCAAAATGTAAAAAACGATAATGCCCATATATCCATAAAAGGTGACAATACACTTCTTCTTATATTTCGCATTAAAAGCAGTCGTAAAATTCTCATAGACTTTATTTCACACATTTTTAATTAGCAAATACACTTTTTCGACTAAATCTTTCATTTTTGTTTTTCTATGCAAAAAGGCTGCATAGTTGTTACCTACCTTTGCAGTAACTAAGAATATAAACACATCAAAAATTCAAACAAATATGAAAAAGTTATTGCTTATCTGTTGTGTAATAGCAACAACATTAGTTTCATGCGGAACTAAAAATCAATCCTGGGAGTACAAAGTTGTGAAAGTGGCCGGAAAAGATGCCGAAGTTATGGCTGATTATGGCGCGCTCGTTTACGGGGATCAAACCACGATGCTCAATAAAATGGGCAAAGATGGATGGGAACTTATAAGCACATATACAGAGGTGTCCACTGCGTTTCCCAATTTTGGAAATTCCGGATATGTTACGGGTATTCGTGAAAATGTAAGAACCAGCGTAATCAATTTTGTATTCAAACGTCCAAGCGATGGTAAAGAAGATAAAAAATCACCAGAATCTAAAACAAAGAAATAATCAAGATGAAGTTTTCTCAAATATATACTATATTGCTAATTATCATCCTGTCATCATGCTCCAGAAAAGATGAGATAATCGCTCTATCTAAAGGATTTTTCTATTCACTCTCGGACTCCACATACGCATGTCCGAGAGACTATTATCCTTATTATGATTCTTTGAATGTAAAAGCCAGAAGTGACATTGTAGAAATTGACGAATCAAATATCAGCAGACAAGGAGATACTGTTACTGTCAAATGCTTCAATAATTATACGACCACAGATGGAACATTTAAACAAGATAGCGTATCGCTATATCTGACAACTAATGATAACGGAGAATACTATATTTCAAATTCTCTTGGTTTAGTTTCAATGGATAGCGAATTAAAAAAATATGGTTTATCAACAGGCGCTTTATCGAATTTACACATTAAAGATAGAGAATTATCCAAACGATATGCTCAAATTAGAATAATGTGGCTAAAGGAATATTTTGAAGTCCAGATTATGTTACTTCAAAAGGTCAAAATTCAAAATTGGTCATGGGAAACCAGCTATAATGGAGAAGCACACGGAGAAGGATGCATAGTTAACAATCTTGATTTTGCCATTGATGAAGTCAAGTATGAATTGACATATTATGACTATAGAGGTGATTTTATGGCTAAAGACGATGGTAATATATCCAAAAAGTTATATCCCGGAGAAAAATACGACTTTACATTTTGGAGTTCAAACGCAAAAAATCCAGATCGTGCAAATCTAAGATTAGTATTTCCAGACAGGTTGGTGTACAAAATAATACGAGAGAAAGGTTATACTGGTAATGAATATCAGGAGTATATTCAGTCACTACAAAACGAGAAAAACAAGTAATTGCCAAGTCATCAATTTTCATAATCTGCAATAGTTGCCTTATTCGAGTATTAAAATTATGCAATTTGTTTTTATGACATATTGTCATAATGTCAGTGTTAAAGGGATAATTTGATGTCAAAAAGAGACATAAATTCTAAAATATATAACTGGTACATAGATTGTTAATAAAATAATATGAGTAATACACATATACCTAAAGATGTTTTGCACGAGATCTGGTGGAAAGCTGCCGGACGTTGCGAATTTAAAGGTTGCAATAAACCTCTATACAAACATGGTGTAACCCTTGATAAATGTAAAATTTCAGAATATGCACACATAATTGCAGATTCAGAAAATGGTCCACGTGGCGATAAAGAATTGTCAAAGGTATTAGCTAAAGACCCTAAAAACATTATGCTGATGTGTCCTGAATGTCACAAGTATATTGACAATGAGGGGAAAGATAAATATCCTGCTGATGTGCTTTTTGATATGAAGAAAAGGCACGAAGACCGAATTGCCAGACTAACTTCACTATGTGAAGATTTACAAGCTCATGCAGTTACATATGGTGCAAAAATAGGAAATCATCTGCCTGATTTATCCTTTCATCAAATCCAAGATGCTTTGTCACCAAACTTTTATCCTGTAAATGATATTCCCATAGATCTAGGGGGTAATTGGCCTACAGCAAAAGAATGGGATGAATATTGGAAAAGAGAAGTTGAGAATCTTGAATATAACTGTAAGGACAAGATACTTGACAAAATTGATAGATGGGAATATAAGCGTATTGCCCTCTTTGGCTTTGCGCCTATGCCTTTACTTGTCAAGCTCGGCACACTATTAAATAATAAACATGAAGTTGAAGTTTTTCAAAAGCAACGCTCCGGTGGTTGGAGATGGTTACAAGAGGAAATACACACAGACTACATCATTAACAGACCTAAAGACACTCAGTCGGTTCCGGTATTGGTTTTGTCATTAAGTTTCCCTATTGCAGAAAGGATAAAGAAACATAATCCTAATGCAAGTATTTGGGAAATAACTATTGATACTCCAAACCCTGAATTTTTAAAGTCAAAGCAACAATTATATGATTTTGGTCGTCAAGTAGAAAGACTCTTGGATGAAATCACCAAGGCTTCCAACAATCAACCCTTGCATCTTTACCTTTCCGTACCTGTTGCCTGTGCCATTGAATTTGGCAGAGTTTGGATGCAAAAAGCAAATTGTCCATTGAAAATATATGATTTGGACAAGCAGGTAGATAACATTGACAGATTAGCAATAACAATAGAAAATAAGAAATAATGATAGAAACATTACCACTTGCAAAGAAAGAGGAATTTAACAAATTGTTCCTAAATATAGCCGAGAATCTTGACATTACAGAAACTCAGTTTAATAACCTTACCAGGAGTTATAATGCAGTTGGAAAGTACTTGGAAGATGACCCTAATTTCGAGAACTACCATCCAGTGGTTACACCACAAGGCTCTTTGAGACTTGGAACCATTATACAACCCATCACAGGAGATGGAGACATTGATGTTGACTTGGTATATCGTTTAATAGGAAAACATTCAAATTGGACTCAGAAGCATATCAAACATATGGTTGGTCAACGTCTGAAAGGCCACGGTACATACTGTGAAATGCTTGACAAAGAAGAAGGTCGTAGATGTTGGACACTGCTTTATCGTCAAAACTCTGACAATACACATGAACGCTACCATATGGATATCCTTCCATGTGTTGCTGATGCTAGATTCAATGCTAACCTTGAACAAGTTAGAAACAAAGCCTTTTCAAGTATTAAGTTGGATGATATTGCAATTAGAATTACTGATAATAAGGCTGTCAATTATGAGACAAGCACAATTATATCCGACTGGATGAAGAGTAATCCTGATGGTTACGCTATATGGTTTGCCGATCGTTGTAAGTACACTGCGGAAAAAAGAGAAAATATTGTTGAAGCTATTATGCCTATTGGCAAATATGTAAAGGACAAATCTGTTTTACAGAGAATCGTACAGATTCTTAAAAGACACCGTGATATAATGTTCAAGGATGATGAAGACAAGCCTATCTCTATTATCATTACAACTCTTTCCGCAAAAGCATATAAAGGAGAAAACTCGCTTTTGGAGGGACTGACAAATGTCATTTGTACGATGGAAAATTACATAACAAAAGACAATAACGGTAATTTTGTTATAAGCAATCCAGTAAACCCAGAAGAGAATTTTGCGGATAAATGGCCTACGCATCCAAAAAGAAAAGAGAACTTCTTTAAGTGGTTAATGCAAGTAAGATTAGATGTCCATAATATCATAAATGGAACAGGTGTTCAGATGAGAGAGAATATCGGTCGTTCATTCGGTGATGAATTTTCCAAGAAACTGTTTAATTTACTTGCCGAAGAGCATAAGACTTCGGCTACAAATGCTGGTATAAAGATAGCCGCAACAGGAGTTCTTGGAAGTGTCGGAAAAACATTGAATGCGAGAAATACCTTTTATGGTAAGAAATAAGTATTTTACAGCTATACAACAAGTTGCATCACTAAAGAGTGCGTATAACTTCAATAATTCACGGTGGATTTTAAGACATCATGGATTTACATGGTTTTTCGATGTTACGCCAACACCGATAAGCGACACATACAAACTGAAAATTGTTTACAATGAAATATTCTGTCCATTAGTGTATGTGGTTTCTCCAAAGCCATTAGCATTGGCAAAAGGAGCAACAAAACTTCCACATACATACGATAGTAAGAAGCAGCACTTATGTTTATTTAATCCTCACTGTGGAGAATGGAATAGTACAATGTTAATAGCCAATACCATTGTACATTGGGTAATTGAATGGTTGTATTACTATGAGAATTGGGTATATACAGGAAAATGGTTAGGAGGAGGCCATGGTAATTGGGATGCAGATTACACAATCAAAGACAATCTGCACTCTGATTAACTTTGCCTGACACAACTAAATATAATGGAGGGATTGATTGTCTCTCCTTTATATTTGCAGGTAATGTGCAGGTGTTCCCCGGTGCTACGCCCCGTATTGCCTGTAATTCCGACAACATCACCCGGCAGAACTGCCTGCCCCTGTGAAACAGATATTTGAGACAGGTGGCAATAGCTGACGGTGAAGCTGCCGTGTTGTAACGTGATATACTTTCCGGAGACTTTGTCCTGTCCTACCTTCAGCACTCTCCCCTGCATCATGGCAAACACCTTGGCACTCCGGGCATGAAGGTCAATACCGTTGTGAAACTTCCTCTTCCCCGTGAATGGGTCTTTTCGATAACCGTAAGGCGAATTTATCTTGATATGTGAGAGCGGATAGCATACGCTGAGATAACGAGCTACCTGCTCTTTCTTTTTTGTGTCCGTACTTGACAATGAAACCTTGTCGGATACGGACTTCTCGTTTTCAGAGGTGATGCTTTCGGGTGTCGCCTCTGCTTTGTTTGTCGTCCGGGTGGGATTTTCAACAGTGACTTTATAGCGATTGCCCGGACAGGAAACCGTGTTGAACTGCGCTTTCACATGGTTCC
>UMIP01070968.1_pt1 | contig 22583 bp, 19 predicted proteins | sample 1965751 | NCBI WGS metagenome assembly UMIP01 (sample SAMEA4836117, study PRJEB28245) | human gut metagenome | biome: gut microbiome; material: fecal sample | place: Denmark | collected 2008
GAATAAATACGCGTCAGCGATTCTGCATGAACCCTTCGATTTCATCCGGGTCGCGGATAATCTGCTCCGAAAGGACTTCGCATCCGTCCTCCGTAATCAGAAGGTCGTCCTCGATTCGGATGCCGATTTCCCATTCATCGATGTACAGCCCCGGTTCGTCGCTGATGACCATTCCGGGAAGCAGCTTATCGTTCTCCAGCGTGTTGACATCGTGCACGTCGATTCCAAGATGATGGGATACGCTGTGCATGTAGTAAGTGCCGATCTCCTCTTCGTTTTCAATCAGACCGAGACGGATACATCCCTCCGCCAGCACCTTTTTGCAGACGTCATTCAACTCCCGAAGCGTCATGCCGGGTCTTGCCGTTTTTGCGATCGTCCGGTTTGCTTCCAAAACGACCTCATAAACCGCCCTCTGCTGCTGCGTAAAATGCCCGTTTACCGGATAGGTTCTCGTGATGTCCGCACAGTAGCCCTGGTATTTTGCGCCCAGATCCATCAACAGCAGCGTGCCGTCCTCGCAGATATCCCGGTTGGTTTCGTAGTGCAGCATTGTACCGTTTGCACCGCTTCCGGCAATCGTCGGGAACGAAGTTCCATCCGCGCCCTGATACATGATCTGATATTCAAAATCCGCCTGCGCCTGATATTCCGCCATGCCCGGTTCCAGATGCTTCATCACATACTGCAATGCATTGTCAGTGATTCCGATCGCCGTTTTGAGCTGTGCGACCTCGTCTGCATCCTTCTGCATCCGCATCTGCGCCACATACGGGAACAGATTTCTGATCGGATGTCCCGGATACAGCGCCGCGTATTCCTTCGCCTTTACCGCATTGTAATCCGGCAGATCCTCTTGCTGATGGCGATAACAGTCAAAATACAGGCTTTTGACATCCTCGCGGGTCATCATCATATCGAACACCCCGTCAAAGCTTTCCAGGAAACGCACATCTTCGATCTGACTGATCTCTTTTGCCTCATCGACCGTCACCTTCCTGCCATACCAGCGCTCCTGCGTCGGGTCAGCCTCTTCTATAAATAGGATTTCCTTCGGATCGCGTTTCGTCTTTTTCATGAGCAGAATCATCCGCTCCCGGCGCAATCCCGTCAGATAAAAGAAGTTGCGGTTCGCCTCAAACGGCGCGTATTCGTCCGCGCTCACATGTGTTTCAATTCCAGAAAATAAAATCAGCGCTGCATTTTCCTCCATCTGATCGAACAGCTGCTGTCTTCTTTTTAAAAAATTCATCCTTCCCTCTCATTTCTGCGCACGCTTTTTGCGCATACCGAGTTCGTGTCAAGTGCGCGCAGACACAAATCTCGTGATTGAAAAATTTTATTTTTCAATCTTTTCCTACATTTTGCAGACGCCCTCACGTCATGCACTTTGCGGACGCAAACGCGATCCCGCTTCTTTCATGTATCGGATAAATCCTCCGTTCAGTCGTTCTCTTCCAGCTCCTCCAGATTCTCGTCCGACGCAGACGAACCCATCCATGCCGCGACTCCAAAAATCAGAAGCACCGTTCCGACCGTAATCCATAATGTACTGTCCGAATGCATCCAAATCGCCGCAAATCCGCCGATTTCCAACGGAATAGCCGCGATTTTCAGCCCCCAGAACCGCAGTTTTTCCACATCGTTCAACTGCTGATACGCCTGCTTCTGGGCAACCACAGACGCTGCACACATAATAAAAATGTTGCCGGAGACTTTGTGTCCTCTTAACAACCACGCGATTCCAAAACAGATCGCCGCCAAAAACCATCCAACAATCAGCAGCAGGAAGCTGTCGCCTTCAACGAAATCCTCCACATACTGATAGAAATCATCTTCTGTCCCGTAAAAATAGAGATATGCGTGTCCCTCGGACGGCTTCTGCACCGTCACTTCACCGTTTCCGACAAGCGCTACCGCCGTCAGCTGCGCATCCTCTCCCAGTCCCCAGATCTGATAACGGGTGTCTCCATTTTTTCCGCCCGGGTAAAATTCGTCAAACCATTCCAGACCGCGAACATTATCCTCCGTCAGCTCTGTCTGATCGTCCAATGCAGCTGCGACATGATCCCCCCGGACTGTATAGCTGCCACCATCCTCTTTTTCCCAGCCGGAAGAATCCTCATCCTCTTCTTTCTGATAGACCCATTTTTCCACTTTCAGATAATAAAACTGCCCATCCAGAAACTTTCGCGGATCGGAAACCAGATCGCCGGTCAGTGGAATCTGCGTCACCACAACTTCCTGCTGCGTGTCCTGATTTTTCCATTCCTCCAGATCCTGCATGGTGACAACCGGTGCGTCATAAAGCGCCTGCGCACGCGCACTCGTATCTTTCGTATCAGCTGCGCAGAACACAATTCCCGCAAGCACAAAAAATATCCCCAGTCCGATGAAAAACTTTTTCATAATCCGCTCCTTTCCATAGCAGCTCTATTTCGGGATGTCCGTCAAAAAAAGAATTGAAGCTTCCTGCATTCCTGCCTTATACTGATAGTACCTGATAATATAGGAGGGCTTCCACATGATCCGTTTCGCTGTAATCGGCACAAACACCATTACCGATAAATTTCTCCAGGCAGCCTCTGCACTGCCTGATTTCAAGCTCTGCGCTGTCTATTCCAGAACGCTTGCGCGGGCGCAGGAGTATGCACAAAAAAATAACGTTTCGCTTGTCTTTGATTCTCTGGAGGCGTTGGCTGACTCAGACCAGATCGACGCAGTCTACATCGCCAGCCCCAATTTCTGCCATGCGGCCCAGAGCATCCTGATGATGCAGCACCACAAGCATGTGCTCTGTGAAAAACCAATCGCCTCCAATGCTTCGGAATTTCAACAGATGTATGACACTGCCATAAAAAATCAGGTCATTCTGCTCGAAGCCATGCGCTCTGTCTTTTCTCCTGGTTTTGCAGCGATCCGTTCCCTGCTGCCTGTGCTTGGAACAATCCGACAGGTAGATTTTTCTTTCTGTAAATATTCCAGCCGCTATGACCATTTCAAAGAGGGGATCATCGAAAACGCTTTCCATCCTGCACTTTCCAATGCTGCCCTGATGGACATCGGCGTTTACTGTGTCCATCCGCTCGTCTCCCTGTTTGGCATGCCGGCTTCGATTCAAAGCAGCAGCATTTTCTTATCCAACGGCTTCGAAGGCGCGGGCACGGTTCTTTTACAGTACCCGGATATGCAGGCAACGCTCCGGTATTCCAAAATCTCGGATTCGTATCTGCCGTCCCAGATTCAGGGAGAAGCCGCAACCCTGCTGATCGATAAAATTCAGGATCCCCAGCAGCTCACGCTCCTGTTTCGAGACGGTCATACCGAAAATCCGAACATTCCAGCTGTTTCCAACAACATGGTCTACGAAGCAGCTGAATTTGTCCGCTTAATCGACCAGCTGCAGCAGGCGCTGGAAAATGACTCAACGGATGGGATACCTTCCCTTATCCGTCATTCCTGGCTGAAGGCATCCTGCCTCGAGCTCGAAATCATGGACACCGTCCGCAAGCAACAAAATATTCTTTTTCCGGCAGACCACTGAGGTCTGCCGTTTTCATTCCAGAAAGAGCCTTCTCCACCATAAGCAGCGGTAAAATGTACCTTTCTTTTTACATTGAAATCCACCCAAATGCATTTGCCACGGAGCTGATCAAAATGATCGTCGCAAAGATCGGGCATAAATACCGAATCATCACGTTAAAAATCTTCTTTCTCCGAAATGCGCTCTCGCCGTGCATAACTTCTTCTTCGATGCTTTTTGTTCCAACTACTTTCGACACGAGCAGACAGGTCGCAATTGCTGCGATCGGCATCATAACAGAGTTTGTCAGAAAATCAAAGAAATCCAGAAACTGCATTCCAATCAGCTTTACCCAGGACAACGGACCGTATCCCATACAGGATAAAGTCCCCAGACCCAGCATGATCACGCCAACCAAAACAACTGCCTTCCTGCGTCCCCAGTGAAGCTCATCCTCAAAGGTAGACACTGCACTCTCTGTCAGTGCAATCGAGCTTGTGATCGCTGCAAATAACACGAGTACGAAGAATAAAATTCCCGCTGCTGTTCCAAATCCCATGCTTGCAAACACTTTCGGAATCGTAATAAACATCAGCGCAGGTCCTGCCTGCAGAGTCTCTGGATCTCCGCCGGAAAAGGCAAATACTGCCGGGATGATCATCAGGCCCGCCATAATTGCGATGGCTGTATCGAATACTTCTACATTTCTCGTCGAATCCTCAATCGAAACATCTTTTTTCATATAGGATCCAAACGTGATCAAAATTCCCATGGCAATCGACAGGGAATAAAACATCTGTCCCATCGCCGCAACCACAGTCATCCAGGAAAAATTCTTCACATTCGGTACCAGAAAATATTTCACGCCTTCCAGTGCGCCCGGACGCGTTACCGAATACATTGCAATAATCACGGACAACACGATCAGAATCGGCATCATGAATTTCGATACGCGCTCGATTCCGTTACGCACACCCGCATAAATGATCGCCAGCGTAAACAGCGCAAATACCGTAAAACAGATTTCCGTAGATGCTCCGTTTGAAATAAAATCGGAAAAATAGCCGTCTGCTGCCAGCTTCTGACCATTTCCTTTGATATATTCAACCAGATATTTGATGACCCAGCCACCGATGACGGAATAATACGGTACGATCAGCACAGGAATGATCGCGTTGATCCAGCCGCCTGCAGACAACCATTTCGATTTGCCGAAAGAGGAAAAGGCTCCGACCGGGCTCTTTTTCGTCATGCGCCCAATCGCGGTTTCCGCTACAATCATGGTATAGCCGAAGGTCAACGCCAGCAAAATATAAATCAGCAGGAAAATGCCACCTCCGTACTTTGCTGCCAGATACGGAAATCTCCAGATATTTCCCAGCCCGACAGATGCTCCCGCAGCCGACAGGACATATCCGAGTTTGCCGGAAAAACTGCTTCTTTTGTTATGTTCCATTTTCAGTCTCTCTCCTTTTTGTGAAATACGTTTTTACTATACCATACTTTCATCAAAAAGGATTCCTAAATTTTCGGAGTATTTTTATGCATTTATGTAAATTTTTAGATGATGTGTTTTTCCGATCATTTATATTCTCTTTTACAAATATTCTCTTATATAAATTTTAACCTTTCAATCCACGCTCCCGCGAAGGGAGCGACAATGGGTAGGCAGTGTGTATTGTACATTACCCGTATTTCAATCCACGCTCCCGCGAAGGGAGCGACCTTTCTGAGATAGTAGGTATCTTTCTGGATGCATGATTTCAATCCACGCTCCCGCGAAGGGAGCGACGACGGCGGCTTTATAAGCATGCGCATTATGTGCAAATTTCAATCCACGCTCCCGCGAAGGGAGCGACGACACAGGTTGCCAGTGGAGCAGAAGCAAAAGCTGCATTTCAATCCACGCTCCCGCGAAGGGAGCGACGGTGCTCTGAATCTCCGTCGTTCTGCATCATGGGGATTTCAATCCACGCTCCCGCGAAGGGAGCGACAGTGAAAACGGGTATGAGGACGAGGAACAGGAAATTTCAATCCACGCTCCCGCGAAGGGAGCGACAATATCAGTGGGTCGGCATGACAGTGTTTGTTATTTCAATCCACGCTCCCGCGAAGGGAGCGACGATGCTGGCTGGACTGTAAGGCAGTGTCTTATCTGATTTCAATCCACGCTCCCGCGAAGGGAGCGACCAAAACAGCCAATTTTAAATTATCCCAGTTCATCGATTTCAATCCACGCTCCCGCGAAGGGAGCGACAGAATCGGAATTGGAAGCACTTTATGTAGATACAATTTCAATCCACGCTCCCGCGAAGGGAGCGACCAAAACAGCCAATTTTAAATTATCCCAGTTCATCGATTTCAATCCACGCTCCCGCGAAGGGAGCGACGGCGAACGGGATTGAAGAGTATACCGGGACGACAATTTCAATCCACGCTCCCGCGAAGGGAGCGACAGCATCTTTTGACATTCAATAACGCTGATGCACTCATTTCAATCCACGCTCCCGCGAAGGGAGCGACAACATATTGCGTAACGGCTGTAAAAATTCATTCGATTTCAATCCACGCTCCCGCGAAGGGAGCGACGCAGGACAAGAACCCGCTGCATCCACAGGAAGAAAAAATTTCAATCCACGCTCCCGCGAAGGGAGCGACTGCACCTGATCTGTTGTAAGGGCAACAGCGTTGTATTTCAATCCACGCTCCCGCGAAGGGAGCGACTGTAGTTTAGCGTCTGCGTTGCTGGTGGCTGTGATATTTCAATCCACGCTCCCGCGAAGGGAGCGACGTACCCGGGTCAGATAAAAGGTCAATTGCACTTAATTTCAATCCACGCTCCCGCGAAGGGAGCGACTCATGGTCTTTTGTGGATATTGCAAAAAGTCTGTATTTCAATCCACGCTCCCGCGAAGGGAGCGACTTCCATAACGCTCATTTCATCTTCCAACCGGATAATTTCAATCCACGCTCCCGCGAAGGGAGCGACTGTCATTTGCTTCTTGTATTCCTGTTTTTGTTGATTTCAATCCACGCTCCCGCGAAGGGAGCGACGAACTGAGGCAGTTGCGGAGTTGCTCATATATTCCATTTCAATCCACGCTCCCGCGAAGGGAGCGACGTCGGGGCACACATTGTGATTACTGACTGGGAAATTTCAATCCACGCTCCCGCGAAGGGAGCGACAGCATTTATTAACATCTTTTCGCTTGCAGTACGGCTATTCTTTATTTCATCTCACCAATAAAATATAGCTCCTGTTTTAAAAAAATAAATTAATAAATGTTATTTCATAATTTTTCAGGTGCGAATCTCCATAAGAATTCATATGCACTTCCTGTTCGCACCAGTTTTTTAGAGGAGCAAGACCTGATCGGCAGCAATACCTTTTTCGACCCCGACATGCTCCACTTTCGTCTCGTATTTATTACCAAGATAATAAAAGCGCAGACTGTCTACTTTGCTGTCGATAATATCTGTCAGAAGTGCTTTCAGTGCGATGCACTGAGCGTTATCCAAAATGCATTCAAATACAGAATTCTGAACCCTTCTTCCATAGTTGACGCATTGTTTAGCAACCTTCCGCAGTCTTGTTTTACCAGCTGCTGTTTCTGTGTTCACATCATATGTGATCAGTACAAGCATTTGTCACCTCATTTCCAGAGAAAAACAGGATATTCGTCCAGGTCTCCGCGTAAATATCGGGCAAGGAGCATTGCCTGCACATAGGGAACCATTCCCCACTCCACTTTTTCCCTAAGATACGGATGTGTAATAACTTCCTTTTTTCTATTTTGCCATTCAGTCAAAAACTTTTTCCGCAGCTCATCATCCATCAAAACTGCACCATTTTCTTTTTTTGTAAAGTTTTTTCCGCTAATAATCTTCTTATTAATAAGAGATAATACAAACCGATCTGCCATTACAGAGCGAAGTTCTTCAACCATATCCAATGCCAGTGAACTTCTTCCCGGACGTTCTGTATGCAGATATCCGACACAGGGATCTAAGCCAACACATTCCAGAGCAGACATGATCTGATTCGTCAAAAGTGTATAGGCAAAAGAAAGCATCGCATTAACCGTATCCATTGGAGGACGTTTTGTTCGTCCCTGAAACTGAAAATCCTTTTTCTGCTGCAGAATCAATTCATTGAATACACCAAAATAAATGCTGGCAGCTTCCCCTTCATATCCTCTTAACTGATCCTTGGATGTACAGTTTTGAATCCGCTCCAGGGAAGCTTTTAATTGCATTGATGCTGCTTTTACCTTTTCCGCATCAATCTGCATTGCATGATCCCGGACTGCCCGTTCCAGAACCCAGCGCGAATTGTATACTTTTCCAAGAATACAAGTTTTTGCAATTGTAAGGCTCTTTTCCTCATCTTTTCCTGTATCATACTGCTGTTTTCGTAAAATAACATTTCCTCTTACTTTTCCAGTCACCCGAGCTAAGAATTTCCCCTGTGGTGTAAGGTAACACAAGGAAATATTTCGGTCTACACAAGCGCCCATAAGCGCTGGGCTTGTCCCTCTGTAACCAAAAGAAACAATTCCCTCAAGATTATGCAACGGCAGCCTTCCAATCTCCTTCTGTTCTTCAAAAACAACAATATTTTCTCCATCCAATCCAAGGTAGCTATTTTCCGAAGTAACGTACAATGTATTGAGCAGTTTTTTCATCCCGGTTCCTCCTCCAGCGCCCGTTTCAGATATTCCTTTACCGATCCGGCTTTTTCGAGCTTTGGAAGGCATATTTCCTTCAGAGAACAGGAAGCGCATGCTTTGCTGTATTTTACTTTCGGCGTATACCGTCTGTCATAATATTGATGCATTTCCTCAAATGTCTGACAAACCTCATTTTTCAGTTCTTCCGTAATTGCAACTACTTCACGTCTTCTGGTTTCTCCGTAAAAAATTGCCCCTTCCGTTACTGTTGTCGAAAACATTTCTTCCAAACACATTGCCTGCGCTGTCAGCTGTAAGATATCCTCCTCTGAATGTTTTGGTTTCCCTTTTTTATACTCTATCGAATAAATACTGTAAAATCCCCTGTGTCCGTGCAGTTTCACTCCATCTTCACATTTCCGAAATTCTACAATATCGCATTCGCCACTGACTCCCATCGTTCTGGAACTGACCGGCAATGCCCTTACCACAAGCAAATCTTTCCGCTTTTCCGTCAGATATGGATCATGCGCCTTTTTGTGCATCAGCTCTCCAATGACAGTATGTTCATTTTCTGCCCATTGCTGTTCCACATGAATCAATGCCCATTGTCTCCTGCAAAATTTAAAATGCTGGATACCGGATATCATCAAATAATCGTCTTCCGCATATTCCATTATACGACACCTCTTTTTCAACGCATTTCAAACAAAGTGTGCCTTTTTCTGCTTCCTGATTACTATGCTCTTCTTGTCACTTCAACAGATTCCGGTATCTGATCCTGATGAATTTTAACTGTATAATCTTTATAGTTTCTGGGATAAATAATATCGTCGTTTTTCTTTACTTCCACTGCATCAAATAACTTATATGCGGGACAATCTCCCAGCTCCTTGCTGTGTTTGAAAATAATCAGTTCCCGAACCGCCATCTTTCCTCTTGCTGCAGAATGATCATTTTCAAACATGTTGATAATCGCCTCCCATAAAAGCTCCAGATCTTCCTCAGAAAATCCGGTTACCTTTCTGGCAAGATTTGCAGAAACATATCCCTCTGCACGATATAATCCATAGGGCACAATGCTTTTTCTGCCCATTTCCGTGCTCTTATTTTCCGCGTCTTTTTCTGTCGTAATCGCAACTCTCGTAATCGTTACTTCCTGACTGATAATCGGATCAATGCTTCTGGCAAAGCCAATCTGCACAGGCCCCCTTACCTGCCCGCAATTCAGCGATGCTTTCACAAATGTTGTCATAACCGCGCCAAAAGTTCTGATATCATAAAAATTCTGGCACATATAATCCCGAATTTTCAGATCTGCATCCGGATCGTTCTTTTTCAGCTTTTTTAATCCTTCCGTCACTTTTTTTTCATCTGTTTCATGGATTCCAAGGCTCTCGCATGCGGTTCTATCGCTTCGGTTCAACGGTACGTCTTCACGGATATAAATCTGGAACCCCGGCTCCTCCTCTTTTACTGTTTCCACATAATTTCTGATCTTTCGTTTCAGACAAACATCTGTCACAAGACCGAGACCACTTTCCGGATCAATACGCGGCATATTTCCTGCATCAGGATCTCCGTTCGGATTCCCATTTTCCACATCAAACAATACTACAAACTCATATCTGTTTTTGATTGTCTCACTCATTTACTTTTCCTCCCGTTTTTCATATTTTTTCTGCATCTGATGATAATATCCCAGATCAAATTGTCCCTGCTCTTCCAGTGTCAAACGGTTCGGCATTTTTTCTCCGAGTTTCCCCATAATTTCCATAATCTGCTTTTCGTAATATATTTTTGCACTCGGATTATCCCGTTCCAGCTTTTTGATATGGCTGTTTTTTAATTTGAACAATATCGGAAAAACAATTGCCGGTGTCGCACACGCAGAGTTAAAATACCGATCCCGGATTGTTGCTTTAATTCCCGGATTGGCGTCCATCTGAATTGCTTCCAACATAGCAAACAGCCTTCCTAAAACGTATGCCTCTTCCTTACATCCCTCATTTAGTCCCATATAATGTTCCCCCTTTTCCAAATGGTAGTTTTGAATCAAATAAGCCTTGAGGATCGCAGCTTTTTTCCAGGTGACGTTTCCCTGCTCCGCCCTGATACGAATCATCGTATCTGTATACAAACTTGCCGGATAACGGTTTCCTGCAAGGATTGCCTGCAGCACCATAGACGCCATATTCGAAATCGGATTTTTATCCTTTGCTTTCTGATTCACCGTTTCCGCAAGCATGTCTCGGATTCCAAGATAACTATTCTGTTCCCATACCGGTTTTACAATTTCAATCCGCTGATAATGTTCTGCAAGATGCTTCAAAATATTCCCAAAAGAATCTTCATAAAAGAAACGAACCGCTAAACGAGCAGCATTCGGTGCAAGTCCAAGGATATAAAACTTTTGATTTGGATTCAATTCAAACTGATCCAGATCGAGATATTTCTGTTTTTTTAATCCTGCAAAAACAGCTTTCAGCATCTCCTCATTATCCGGTTTGGGCTCCAGAAAAGAAGCAAAAAAATCCTGATATGCCTCTTCTCCACTTTCCGCCCAGAATACTACTCTTGTATCACCAAGCTGAAATCGGTATTCTTCCTGTCCCAGCAGGTAATTTAAAGCTGTCGTATAAGCAAACTCTGCATACTTTCCAACCGGCGCATTGTAGCTTTGTTCTTTTCCGTAAGATTCAAATGCCGGTGCATTAAAAGACACCAGTGCTGCGCCGCTCGACTGTGCCCCCGGAACCCCTTTAATGGATCTGTGAATTCTGGAAATCGGACCATAATTTCCGGTTACAAGACAAATGCCTGATGTTTCCTTCTCTGTCTCAGACTGACTTGTGTTCCACATTTTCTGTATTTCCAGATCGTCCTGTGCATAGAATTCATTCATTCCAAAAACAAGGTTCCCGCCGTCTGTAAGCCCTTCCCACTGTTCTTTTAACTCCGGACATTCCTGCGCACTTTCCGGGTTCCAGTTTTTAAAAAAATTGCGGACTGCCTGCGCCATTATACCATCTGTTCCTTCCAAAACAGAAAGGTGTTTTTCCTTTGCTGCCAGAAAACAGTCCATTATCCGCCCAGAAGTCCCTTCTGCATCAATTCCTAACAGATATTTTGAGTTATCACACAGAAAATTTGCCGCTATTCCGGAAGATCGGGTGACCATCTGCGGTACTTTCATCGTTTTGGGAATTAAAACCTTCTTTTTCCCAATTTCTTTTTCCTTCTTCAAGCAGATAATTTGTTTGATTCGTCCATCCGCATACAAATTGATTTCATAGGAAACCTTTGCCTGACACCACCCCGGCTGCGATACTTTCCCCTGCTCTGCCAGACTTTCATATTCCTTTACAAGCGCCTGTAAAATCACCGAATCACCTCACAGTCTCTCAGATCAAGAACACCGTTTCTCATCACCGCCCGAAAGAACATCGGCTGAATATCGTTCGGATCAGAGTAATCCATGTCGTAGAGCACAAAACCGAGATCCTTTTCCGGAACAACAGCATAACAGGATGTAGTTTCCTCTTCACACAATTCGAAATGCGCCGGGAATTCCCGGCATCCAAAATACGGCATGTGATAGCATTCTCCGCGCTTTAAACGACGCATCATAATATCCTTGAACTTACCGGGATTGTCTGTTTCATTTGCCTGTTCCGTCATTTCAAAATGTGCTTCAATAACATATTCCACATCACACAGCAATAAAGATGCCCGCTGTACAATTTCCTCTTTTGTGCTCAGATACAATTCCTTATCCGCTCCGTTATATGCCTGAAGCACATTGCTGGCAGAAATTTTGCTTTTCACTTCATTTCTCCGAACGCTGGTAAACCGGATTGGTTTGTTTACCTGAATTTTGTCGATCACCCATCGAAGCCCCGGATGCCAGTAAATCGCTTCCAGAATTCCTCTTGCAGCAGATGGCGTCATTACATCGTAAGAACACCGTTCCACTTTCATCTCTGGTCTTGAGAAGAGCGCATATGGTCCCCATACTCTGACTTTTACACCCATGCCCATTTTATCACCCCTTTTTCATCTACAATATCGAACCATCCTGATAGCAGGCTGCCAGATAGTCTCTCGGTTGATAGTAAAAATCCGTATTATAATCAGAAATGCTGGAATCTATCCAGGAATGATATACCTGCCAAAGTCCTTTCTCAATATCCTGATCAGAATAGGAATCTTCAATCAATCTTTCATACACTTCACCAATATCCCAGTAATCCGGTACGTTGTATCTGCATGCTCCCACATTATCAAAGCTGCCCTTCGGAATCTTGCATTCTTCAATCAGTTCTTCTGCCACCTTTTCAATTGGTTCACAATGAAATACATCTGCATGTTCGTAAATCCGATGAATATGCTTTCTTCCCAGATAATCTGCTACTTTTTTCCGAGGCTGTTTCATTTTCCTTCCGATGTATTCGATCAAACTGCATGTATAAAATAAATCATTATTATTTTTTGTTCTCATACACGGCCTCGCTTCCTACAAATGTTAATGTATCCAGCGCTGAAATCGTATGAAAACTGATTTGATGCGTCGGATATTTAAACTTTGCCAGTTCCCAAAATGCGGCTCTCGAAATTTTGCCATCCAGATAGTTCTGGATATAATTGTAAATCGTATCATCTGCCATCGGTCCTTCCACAATATCATATTTGTGTGGAATTCCTCTACGACATGCCACAATAAAATCCAGCCATTCTTCCGTCATCTCTTCAAAATACAAACAATTCAAAGTACTGCTTGGAACATATTCATATTTATTGATGTACCCATCACCGTATCTGGTTGCCCAACGCTTCGCCTGCTCTGCATAAAGTGTGCAGTAAAATCCAAAATAGAAATCTTTCTGAAAACGTGCTTTTCGAATTTCGGGATATTCCACGATTTCTTTACTCCCATGATATAAAACCATCTCTGTTCCCCTTTTTATAAAAACTATCGTTTTTCTCACTGTCCTTTTCTTTATATTTCCACTATACTACGCTGTTTTATATAATGCAACAACATTTTTAATTAAGTGTGAGAAAATATATTGAAGTTTCTATAAAAAATATTTACACTGGATTATATGGAATAACTATTATATAATAAACATCGTCTTTTCCTGTCATCTAAATGACATGGAATTGGGGATTGAAAAAATATTTTTTCACACCATGTGAACCAAGCGATGCGGAACAGAAGTTGATTATTTCTCTTCTGTTCCGTATGCTTTTATCCTCTAACCTCCCGCCTACAGCACTTGCTAAAACAATTACCAGAACACTCCGATGCCTTCTTCAATATCCATTTTTAATCCCATTTCTTCTGTGTACAGTTCCTCCGAAACTAATTCATAGAAATCTTCTATATCACCGGACACCGGACGCAGCGCTCCCTGTCCGTTTAATTTTTCAAAATCCCTGTCATAAATATTGATACAATACTGTCCTGCCTGTCGCATCAAAGTGCGGGAATACCCCTGGTTTCGAATCTGTCCCAATAACTTCGCCGCTTCCTGCTCTCTTTTTACAAACACTGTTACGGTATTCTCTTCAATCAGATGAAACTTTTTAGCAGCTGACGCAAACTGATAATTCTGATTTTCGAAGCAGCGCATCACACCGTCCTTATCCATTTCATCCTGTTTTAATTGATACAACATCTGGAAATACTGATCTACTGTCGCAAGGTCTTCCGGCTGATATCCATCCAGTAAAAGCGCTTTGGACGTATCAATCTGCATCTGCTGACCGGGAACAAACTCTTTTCCTTCCATTCCGAAAATATATACCGGACTCTCCTCTATGGAACGATCTCCATTTCGATTTCCGCGTCCTGCCGCCTGAATCATAGAATCCATTCCCGCAAGCTGTCTATATACAGATCGAAAATCCAGATCCACTCCAGCTTCCACTAAACTCGTTGAAATTAAAATACACTTTTTACCATCTTCCAATCTTTTCCTAATCTGCTCTAACACCCGTTTCCGATGCTTTGGATACATTGTTGTCGACAGATGAAAGACTCCGTCCCCTTTGATCGCATTATAAACTCTCTGCGCTCGTTTCTTCGTATTGACAATACACAACGCCTGTGTTTCTTTTAAAAGTTTTTCCTCCAGCTCTTCTTCTGTCACCGTTCCGATATCTTCAAATCTCGTTCTCTTGAAAAAGCGAAATTGCTCTTCCATACATGGACAAAGCTCAACCGGCTCCCAATTTCTCTGGAAAAAATTCTGAAATGTTGGCTGCGTTGCTGTACAAAGCACAACAGATGAACTATATTGCGCTGCCAGTTCCTCTATAACCGCAAGACAAGGCTTCAGATGCTCCGGCGGTATCATCTGTGCTTCATCAAAAATGATCACACTGTTTGCAATATTATGAAGCTTCCGGCATTTTGAAGATTTCGATGCAAAGAGAGATTCAAAAAACTGTACATTGGTCGTAACAACCACCGGCTTGTCCCAGTTTTCCGAAGCAAGCTGCATCGGTCTGAGCTCTTCCGAACTGGTATAATCAATGTTGCAATGGCTTTCCAACACATTTTCCTCTCCCAGAATCTCCCGAAATACCTGCGCATTCTGTTCGATAATATTGGTATATGGAATGACATAAATAATCCGCTTCATCTGATGCGCTGCCGCATGCCGAAGTGCAAACGCCAGCGAGGCAATTGTTTTTCCTCCACCGGTCGGAACAGTCAGACGAAACATTCCCTTTTCCTGGGTTCCCATGTCCATACAATGCCGCAAAATCTCACTTCGTCTGCCGTTGATCGTATCGGTTTTTTTATTTTCCAGCCATCTTTTATTCTCAAGATATTTATCTAACTTTCTGTACAGTTCTTCTATTCTCGTGCCGGGATCTCGTTCTGTCTTTCCCTGCTTCATAAAAGCTTCCGTATCCAGAAAATCTGCGTCTACCAGACAGGAATAAATCATTCGCATAAAAACACTTAACGAAAAATATGGGTTCGGCACAGCTTTTGGATCAATGGGCGCCGAATGAAGTAGCGGAACCTCAATCTCAGACTGATAAGCCTGATAATCTTCTATTTTTTTCTTTAGGCGGCCGCTCAACGTAGACTCTCCGCCATTGTCCGTATTACTTCCGCAATCTGGCAAGCCCGCATGATGCCCTGCAATGCAATAATTTAGAAACGAGTAGTATCCTCCTTTCGCCGCACAAAGTTGTGCTCCAGCCGTCGAATGGTCCACCTGAACATCTCCTTTTTGAAGTCTTCTCTGGAACCTGAGACTGTACTTTCCAATATCATGCAGCATACCACTGCAATATCCCCATTCATACTTTCCAAATTCTCCGGCAAACATTCCAGCAAGTCTTGCGACCCCCTCCGAATGCTCCAAAACACTCTGTTTTCGTTCCCCATCAATATGCGCAAAATAATCCATATGCCTCTCCCCCATTTTCTTCGACATTTTTCTGTTACGATCCTTTTTCTGACATGCTCCCGCGAAGGGAACGACTCTGAGGATTTGAAAGTTACTGTTGGCTTTTCACAATTTCAATCCATGCTCCCGCGAAGGGAGCGACCAATGGCTGCCCATACTTTTCGTACATAGCAAGATTTCAATCCACGCTCCCGCGAGGGGAGCGACGTGCTGCATGGATGAATTTAAAAACAAATTTGAATTTCAATCCACGCTCCCGCGAGGGGAGCGACGGCGCGTGTCCGCCGGGAAGAGCGCGAGAAACTATTTCAATCCACGCTCCCGCGAGGGGAGCGACCGTATACCACGGCGTAAAGACAAAAGACGGCTACATTTCAATCCACGCTCCCGCGAGGGGAGCGACTTGTTCACGATCAGACGTATTTTAATTACTTCATTTCAATCCACGCTCCCGCGAGGGGAGCGACCATTAACGCAGAGCGTGCCCACATGGTCAGCCGTATTTCAATCCACGCTCCCGCGAGGGGAGCGACGTGGATGCGTTGGGATTGTCCTTAAGCACAATGATTTCAATCCACGCTCCCGCGAGGGGAGCGACGGGAACTGCTGACGAATGATAAGCTGTCCGAAGCAATTTCAATCCACGCTCCCGCGAGGGGAGCGACTTTGAGGAGGTTGCATCCGGAGAAAAGACATTTATTTCAATCCACGCTCCCGCGAGGGGAGCGACTCCGCGCCATGTGCAGCCTTCGCATTTATCGCAATATTTCAATCCACGCTCCCGCGAGGGGAGCGACACAATGACGTTGCGGTGATGCTTAATTTCGGGGATTTCAATCCACGCTCCCGCGAGGGGAGCGACGGGCGAACGGAATTGAAGAGTATATCGGGACGGCAATTTCAATCCACGCTCCCGCGAGGGGAGCGACGTTAAAGCCCCAGCTAATAGACTAATTGCTATTATATTTCAATCCACGCTCCCGCGAGGGGAGCGACTACTTTCGCATACCTGTTTTTTCTTGCCATATGATTTCAATCCACGCTCCCGCGAGGGGAGCGACAGCCTGTCGATGTCGGGGATTATGTGATTGCGCATATTTCAATCCACGCTCCCGCGAGGGGAGCGACACTGCTGCAAATTGCTGTACGGACTGATCATGGCATTTCAATCCACGCTCCCGCGAGGGGAGCGACACAATGACGTTGCGGTGATGCTTAATTTCGGGGATTTCAATCCACGCTCCCGCGAGGGGAGCGACGCAATAGTCCCCGGTTTCGCTTTGAAACTCGTCTAATTTCAATCCACGCTCCCGCGAGGGGAGCGACTTTTTCATGCTCAGGGTGCAATTCGAACCCTATGATTTCAATCCACGCTCCCGCGAGGGGAGCGACATTGTACAGGCTCTTGCCTATGCGTTCCATATGGACATTTCAATCCACGCTCCCGCGAGGGGAGCGACCAAAACAGGCAGCCAGTTGTCTTTTACAACCTGTATTTCAATCCACGCTCCCGCGAGGGGAGCGACGATTCTGCCTAAAATCTGCGCTTCGTCCATATGATTTCAATCCACGCTCCCGCGAGGGGAGCGACTCCGCAGCATTTCGCGGTTCACAGTCTTTTTGAAATTTCAATCCACGCTCCCGCGAGGGGAGCGACACGGAATGGAGACAGAGAAACAAACGCAAGCGGAAATTTCAATCCACGCTCCCGCGAGGGGAGCGACAAAAATGCTGGCGGACATGTTCTTGCGGAACTACATTTCAATCCACGCTCCCGCGAGGGGAGCGACTTTTACTGGTTTACCATCATCCAGCATATGTATAATTTCAATCCACGCTCCCGCGAGGGGAGCGACGCCCTCCATTTTGTTCTGCGTCATATGATTCATATTTCAATCCACGCTCCCGCGAGGGGAGCGACTAGTTTAGCGTCTGCGTTGCTGGTGGCTGTGATATTTCAATCCACGCTCCCGCGAGGGGAGCGACTTTCTGTAATCTGTCGCTGCTGCGGATCTTGGCATTTCAATCCACGCTCCCGCGAGGGGAGCGACCCGTATTTCTTCCCGCAGACTTCGCACATGTACGATTTCAATCCACGCTCCCGCGAGGGGAGCGACATCGTCTCACCATAATTCAGCATACCCCTTTTCGCATTTCAATCCACGCTCCCGCGAGGGGAGCGACTGCATTTATTGACATTTTTTCGTTTACAGTACGGCTCTATTTTATTTCATCTCACCAATAAATATAGCCCCTGTTTTTAAAAAACTAAATTAATAAATGTTATTTCATAATTTTCCAGGTGCGAATCTCCATAAGAATTCATATGCACTTCCTGTTCGCACCAGTTTTTAGAGAAGTAAGACCTGATCGGCAGCAATTCCTTTTTTGCCCCGTTATTCCCCGTCTTCGTCTCATATTTATTATTCCGATGAAATGTTTTATTCCAGACAATAGAATGTTCGCATAACATACACTCTGTTGCTTATTTCTATCTATCCAGCACGATCACCGGTGCAGACAAAATACCGACCTTCTGCAGCACATATTCCTCCGACCAGCCATCATCCTGTGTGCGCCAGCTGCCGGGATTCAGGAATCTGTCATCCTCTCCAACCATATGGACTGCGCCAAAGGTATTGACGCGGTTTCCAAACAGCACCAGTTCGATCGAATCAGCCTGTCCAACTTCCAGATCATAGGGTGCAAATGTCGTTTCACCCAACCGTTTTCCATCCTTTTCAACTGCAACGAGTGCGCCACGATAATGAGGAATATGTACAACAGCGCCATTTGCTCCGATCGATACCGGCAGATGATAGGTAATATTCCCACCATAAAAAGGAAGTCCCTGGGGTACGATATTCCCAAAGCTTAACGCTCTGACAGGTGCTGTCACAACACCGACTCTGCCTTCGATACGCACGCCAAAATCACCGAGGAGATAACACCATTCGAGACCGATTCTGTGCGTGAAAGGAACTGTCGCTTCCACTATATTTGTGCCTTTCTGAAGTGTGCCGATTTCGATCGTCCCGATGCAGTGGTCCGTATACCAGCCGGACACCTTTTCGTTCACTGTTTTCCCATTCAGTTTTACAGATGCATGCTCCGCTTCCTCCAGTGCCAAACGTACCGGTACTTCCACTTCACTCTCTACCGTAAAGCGAAGGGTCGCAAAATGTTCCGTCTTTTCCTCCGGCAATACCCATGGCTGGGCAACTTCTCCGCCGCGCGCCGGGAAACCGAGCTGACTGCGCAGGACATTGTCTGCCCGCAGCAGCTCCTGTGCAGGCTGATATGCTCCGCCGTCCATACAAAATTCCGCACGATCCAAAAGAAGAACGTTCGGCTCACTTAAAGTAACAGCAACACGATTCGGAAGGGCTTTCGGCGCTGCGCCGGACGCAAGGAGCTGTTCCCGGAGGGCTGCAGCTAAAGCAGAATCGCCGCATGCTGCGCAGCTTTCTGCCGTGCTGGATGCGCCAGATACCGCCTGCATCGCGCCAGGCACGCCAGTTGCTTGTGTTGCATCGTTCGCATCAGCCGCCTGCACGCTGCCGCTCGTCTCGCCCACCGGCATCAGCTTTAACAGCAAGCTGCTCTGATTATAAAAGATATGATTTACAACCGTCTGCGCCCCTCTTTTTGCCGTCTTCACATCCCGGATTCTTCCGGTCATGGTATCGTATTCTTTCACCGTGAACCTGCCGTTTAACACGATGTTCACAGGATCCTTTTTCACAAAATCCGGATTTCCTGCAGACTCTCCCACTGCAATAAACAGCCAGCTGCAGTCCTGATCTATGCGCAGCTGATAGATGTAATGGTTTGTCAGGCTTCCCATCTCATTTTCCAGGCGCAGTGTGCGATACGGCTCAACCGCTTCCAAAAGCGCCGCTTTTTCAAAGACGATCTGGCTGGACAGTGCTGCAAGCTCTGCTCCATCGTTACTGGGCACTGCATCGGTCATAGTCGGTGCTTCTCCCATCAGGATCAGCTTACCGCCCGCTCTTGCAAAGGTTTTCAAACGTTCTATTGTCGTACTGCGCAGCGTTTCACAGCCGGGAATGATAACAGCATCATAGGACATTGCACCGACCTTCAGCGGGTTTCCTGCTTCCGTACACAAATCAGGCAGAAGCGATTCATCCAGAAAGTCAAAGTCACAGCTGCCAAACAACAGCCAGCGGGTCACATTCTGGAACCGTTCCTCCATCTGCTCCCGGATCGATCCGGTCTGGGACTCCGGTCCCCAGTGAAGCCAGTAGCTTTCGATTGGATGGATGACGCCGACACGCACAGCTGCCTTCCCACGTGTCATGGCTGTGTTTACTCTTGCAAAATGATCTTCAACTGTTTTATATTCCTTACACCACGGCGACTGATAATTGATGCTCGCCGGATAATCCCGCTTTGCCTCCCCCTTCATAGAAACCCAGGACAGATGCGGCACACGCAGTGTAATGCCCAGCGCCGCCTGCCAGTCTCCCTGCAGCTTATGGCGTCTGAAATCAAAACTCCAGCTCGTTACACCATAAAGCTCACTCATTACGCCTTCACGCCCAAACTGATGAGATGCAGACTGTGCCTGCTTTGCCGTCGTGTATTCATGGCTGTCACACAGCATGTCGATACCGGGCAGTTCAAAGCTTCTGTACGCACGCATCGCCTCGCCCAGTGCTGCAGTCTGACTGCGCAGTGTGGGCTCTTCCATCATATGTCCGGTCAGCGCAATATTGTGCTTTTTGCACCATGCTCCCACATTGTCTGCAAACGCGCGGGTAAAACGCTCCGTCACATGATCATGATAATGATACCGGATCGTGGAAACGCTTCTGTCTGCTTTTTCCCAGATCAGCTCAGGGAGCTTTTCCAGAATATCCTCCTGATACATTTCCTGATAGGTTTGAGCAAAATCCTCTGTCCAGGGCAGGATCACATCCCGTTTTTCCTGCGGAAACTGCAAAAGTGTTTTATGAGAGAACTGCGGCTCATCCGTAAAGATCGTCGGCACAGTTTTTCCAAACTCGTCCCCGATCTCCCTTGCATAAGCCTCGTGGGTGATTTCCAGGAAACGATCCATTGCCGCTTTGTCCAGCGTATTTACATAGGTCTGATGGTTGTACCAGGTGCTCGGCAGCGGGCGTTCCAGATAAGCGTACCAGCAGGTTCCCTGGGGCTGCATCCCTTCCTCCAGTTTTTTACCGGAAACCAGATAACCCTTTTCGTCCAGAACGACATCATAAACCTCAAGCAGTCTGCCGTTTAAGGTTCTTGCTGCTCTCGCACTGGAATCTGTCTGCATCTGTGCCTCTTCTCCTGCTTCATAAGGCTTGTTTGTAAACAGAAGATACTGCGCACGGTATTTTTCCTCCTTCGTCACAAGACCTCCCGCAAATCCGGATGGCCAACGATCCTCATCATACAAATAAACCTGTAGATTTTCCTGCTTTGCTTTTGCCAGGCAGCCCTTGATCCGATCCATAAATTCCTCGCTTAAATACGGTGTTTCCAGACCGGTACGCGGATGCAGATGTGCACCGCCAAAGCCCATCGACTTTAAGACCTCCATCTGTCTGTCGAGTTCTTTTTGCTCCAGCCTCGTATTCCACGCCCAAAAGGGAGCTCCCCTATACTCCGCTGTGGGCTGCTTAAACAAGCTGTCTTCCAGTTTCTCTGCCTGATTCTTTTTGTACAGCATTTAACCGCTCCTCCTCTTATGTTTTCCCCTTTATCTTTATCGCTTATTTCTGCTGCATTTTTCTGATCGCTTCCAAAATGGCAGCATACGCTGCTTCCGGACTGCCGCAGGATGAAACTGCGCATTCCATCGGACATAATCCGGTATTTTGACGATTTCGGATGTTCTCTGTCAGTTCGTCTGCTTCTGCAGGTATGTTGTATTCCGTCAAAAGCTCTTTCGCACCCCTGCTCATCACAGGTGCATACACCCCGGCTGCTCCAAGCTTCACATATAAAAATGCTGCCGCGCGTCCAACGATTTTATCCGCCGCGTAAAATCCGTTCAAATCCTTCCCCTCCCGGATGCGTGTCAACAGCGGACGCAGACCTGCTTCCTTACTCGTCAAAAGCTCGTTATCCCTGCACCAGACACAGGTATAATTTCCCTGTGCAAAAGTTTCCTTTGCTTTCTTCATTGCCTGATTCATCTCTGCTGTTCCTCCCCTGCCTCTTTGCTCAAGAGGCATACCATTTCGATATGTGCGTCATTGTCCAAACTCAAGCTCATATCTTCCGCAATGATTGGAGCTTGAGCTGGTTTTCCGTATCCTCGATTTTATCATACATCTTGTAAAGCCGGTCATCAAGGTCTGCTTAGCGTTTCATGTAGTGCTTATCATCCGGGTCGAGGGAATCAATCTCCTCCATCAGTCGTGCCTTTACGGAATAACTCTGTCGAAGCTGCTTTTCATGCGCCGCGATCTCCTGCTCAATGGCAGAGATATCCACCTTCATGCTGATCTTTTCCTGCATCATGGCGGCGAACTTCGGATTGCTTACCAGCTTTACGATAACCTCTACAACAATGCTGTCCGGCAGCTCTTCATTTTTTCTCAGGGTGTTGCGGTAAAGCGCACTGGTGTACTGGGTACCACGATCGGAGTGAAGCACTGCACCTCAAATAAGCGTTACAGCGGCTTTTGAAAAATCTGTATTGATTTTTCTGCGCGAGGTGCTATAATCGGTATATACCGAAAACAGAAGGAGGAAAGCGCCCATGCCAAGACCGCCACGGTGCCGTCGTATTTGTGGCGCACCACAAGTTGATACCTTCTGCCCCAACGGGTGTGAAGATACCGAGCCGATCCTGTTGACGCTGGACGAATACGAGGTTATTCGACTGGTTGACTTGGAGCAGCAAACCCACGAGCAATGTGCCGCACAAATGGATATTTCCCGCTCTACCGTGCAGGAGATTTACGAAAGCGCACG
>UMIP01092590.1_pt1 | contig 21885 bp, 18 predicted proteins | sample 1965751 | NCBI WGS metagenome assembly UMIP01 (sample SAMEA4836117, study PRJEB28245) | human gut metagenome | biome: gut microbiome; material: fecal sample | place: Denmark | collected 2008
CTCAGCAATGTTTTCGCCAAGCCTGATATCGTAAAAGAAGTTCCTTATGTCCGTACTGTAACCATCGGTAAAGAAACTGTCGATAATACATCTTCCTATCCCGGCGAGGTACGCGGTCGTTATGAAAGCGATCTGGCCTTTCAGGTTGCCGGTAAAATCATCAGCCGCAGCGTCAATTTAGGCGATACAGTAAAAACCGGCGATATCCTGATGCAAATCGACCCCAAAGACATCGAGCAGAGTTTTGAAGCCAGCCAGGCAGCTGTAACAGCCGCCGAAGCCAATTATAAGCTGGCCCGCGACAATGCATCCCGTTACACGGCCTTATACAACAGCGGTGGTGTCAGCAAAGCCATGATGGAGCAATATAATACGCAGATGGAAGCGGCCGCTTCCAGCCTGCGTCAAGCCCAGGCCCAACTGATCACCAACAGTAACCAATTATCCTATACGCAGCTTATTGCAGACCATGACGGCGTAGTAGCCAATGTAAGCGGCGAAGTGGGTCAAGTAGTAGCTGCCGGAACTCCTGTTGTGACAGTTGTCCAAAGCGGCGAACAGGAAATCCAGATCTATGTCCCTGAAAACCATTTGGATAAAATCTATCCTCAACAGTCAGCCAAGATCAATTTCTGGGCTTTAGAAAACGTTTCGGCAGATGGTTATATCCGCGAAATAGCACCAATGGCTGACAGCGTTACCCGCACCTACAAAGTTCGTGTAGCCGTACCGCAAATGCCTGCAGCAGTCAAACTGGGGATGACTGCCAAAGTACACCTGCAAAACGGTACTGACAGCAGTATTTTGCTGCCAGCCACCGCCATTTATCAAACAGGAGGAAACCCTCAGGTCTGGCTCGTTACCAATAATAAAGTACATACCCATGAAGTTTCTATCGGCGGTTATGAAGGCAATAACGTCAGGATCTCTGACGGTCTGCAGCAGGGAGATATCGTCGTTGTCGGCGGCGTCAACAAACTGGCAGAAGACCAAAACGTCCGTCTGGAAGCTGGTGTCAGCCAATGAAAAACAACTGGGCCGCCTGGTCGATCAAACATAAGCAAATAATTTACTTTTTTATGTTTCTCTGTCTGGTCATGGGCATCTATTCTTATAATTCCTTAGGCCGCAGCGAAGACCCCAGTTTTACTATCAAGCAAATGGTAGTTTCGGCAGCCTGGCCGGGAGCAACCGCTAAAGAGGTGGAAGAACACCTGACAGACAAGATCGAAAAACAATTGCAGACAGTACCTAATATTGACAGGATAACCAGCTATTCACGTCCCGGAACTGCTGTTATCAATGTTTATCTGCAGGATACAGTACCGGTCAAAGAAATCAAACAGCGCTGGCTGGAATTGCGTAATATTGTCAATGATGGCAAAGGTGACTTGCCCGATGGTGCTTTAGGACCGTTTTTCAACGACCGTTTTGACGACGTCTATGGAAATATCTACGCAGTCACCTCTGACAGCTTCTCCTATGAGGAAATGCGCGTAGTCGCCGAAAATATCAAAGATAAATTTTTTCAGATACCTGATGTCAAAAAAGTAGAACTGGTAGGAGTACAGCCTGAAAAAATCTATATCCAGATGTCTAATGCCAAGCTGGCACAGCTGGGCATACCGATTGATACACTGGCTTCTACGATCCAGGCAGAAACAGCTGTCACTCCGTCCGGCATGGCTGAAAGTGACAGCACTAATACCTATCTGCGTCTGACCGGTTCCCCTGATACACTGGCCAATATCAGCAATATTCCGATCCAGGCTAATGACCGTACCTTTCGTCTGGGTGATATTGCCGAAATCAAACGCGGCTATGCTGAACCGGCTGAACCGAAAATGTACTTTAATGGTCAGCCAGCCGTAGGTATCGCCATTTCTATGGAAGACGGCGGTAATAATATCAAATTGGGTGCAAATCTTGATCAGGCTGTTCGGCAAATCCAACAGGAACTGCCGCTCGGCTTCGAACTGGGACAAGTCGCCAACCAGCCGCAGGTAGTAAAAAACGCCATCGGTGAATTTACCGACAGCCTGCTTGAAGCCATCCTTATCGTGCTGGCAGTCAGTCTGCTCAGTCTGGGACGGCGCTGCGGCTATGTCATTTCGGTCTGCATACCGCTGGTACTTTTAGGAACTTTTATCGGCATGTATGCCATGAACATCGATCTGCACAAAGTATCTCTGGGAGCGCTGATCATTTCTCTGGGCATGCTGGTAGACGATGCGATCGTTGTCGTCGAGCTGATGGAAGTCAAAATGTCAGAAGGCTGGGAACGCACTAAAGCGGCCAGCTATGCCTTTGAAACCTGTGCCATGCCGTTGCTGACAGGTACACTGATTACCTGCACCGGCTTTATGCCGATATTTTTCGCCAAATCCAGTGCCGCCGAATTTGCTTCTTCACTTTTTCCTGTTATCTCAACAGCACTGCTGCTTTCCTGGGTCATTTCAGCAACTGTAGCGCCTGTTTTGGGACACGCCTGGATCAAGCCTAAACAGCTCATTAACGAAAACGATGTTTACAATACTGCTTTTTATAAAAAGTTTCGCAGCGTCCTTTCCTGGTCGATGCTGCACCAGAAAATAGTTATTCTGAGCACGGTCAGTATCTTTATCGGTTCCCTGTTATTAGTCCCGCTGATCAAGCAGGAATTTTTTCCGGCTTCTGTGCGTCCTGAACTTCTGGTAGAGCTCAATTTACCTGAAGGCAGCAGTATCAAAGCCACGGATGAAGCCGCCCTGAAACTGACCAATATGCTGAAGGATAATCCTGATGTTGAAAGCATCGGTTCTTATGTTGGAAAAAGTGCTCCGCGTTTCGTCCTCGTAATGGACCCTGTCCAACCGCGTAACAATTATGCACAGCTGGTAGTAGTTGCTAAAGATATTGATGCCCGTAAACGTTTAGAACCGCAAATACGCGAGCTTGTAGCAGCTAATCTCCCCAATGTCGTCAGTTATTCACGTTCTATCCCGCTGGGTCCGCCGGCAGCTTATCCTGTGATGCTGCGCGTAACCGGTCCGGATGACAATATTGTTAAAGAATATGCACAAAAAGTACGCACAGTTATGGCTCAGAATCCAGCCGTGACCATGACGCGTTTCGATTGGATGGAGCAAAACGGAGCTGCTAAACTTACCATCGACAACGATAAACTGCGGCAGATGGGATTGAGCCGTAAAGAAGTCGCCACTGCTTTGCAGGCCGAAATTTCCGGTTATACCGTAGCTCAATATCTGGAAGGAGACCAGGCTATTGACATGGTTTTCCGTCTGCAGCCTGTTGACCGATCTACCGTCACCGAGCTTGAGACCTTAACTATCCCCACATCTGCAGGTGCGGTGCCGTTGTCACAGGTAGCCCGTCTCAGTTACGAATCAGAAAACGGTATGATCTGGCGCCGTAACCTGCTGCCGACAATCACAGTCTGCGGCGGTATCGGCGAAGGCGTTACCGGCAACGATATCACGCAGCAGGTTTACGATGACCTTGCAGAACTGAGGCAAAATCTTCCGAATGGCGTTACGATCGAAATCGGAGGCAGTTTGGAAGACAGCGCTAAAACTTTAGGTTATCTGTTAGAACCTGTACCTGTAATGCTGCTGCTCATGATGATACTCCTGATGCTGCAGCTGAAAGATATCCGCAAGCTGTTTATCATTCTTTGTACAGCACCGCTTGGCGTAACAGGCGTTATGCTGGGATTGATAATTTTCAACGCACCGCTTGGTTTTATGGCCGAACTTGGTATCCTGGCCCTGACTGGTATCATCATTCGTAATTCCGTCGTGCTGATAGATCAGATAGACCTGCATTTGCAGGCCGGCAAATCTCCCTGGGAATCCGTACTGGAATCAGCTATCGTACGTTTCCGCCCTATTATGCTGGCTGCACTTACAACGATCCTGGGACTGATACCGATGTTTACCAGCCCCTTCTGGAATTCGATGGCCGTAGCCATTGCCTGTGGGCTGTCCGCTGCTACATTGCTGACCTTGATCGTATTGCCGGTCATCTATGCGGCTGTTTTTAAAATCAAACCCGAATAAATAAAATAAAGCAGACTGCGAGCTACAGCTCGCAGTCTGCTTTATTATTGCAACAGCTTTAATCCTTTTTCAAAATAACACGTGCCAGTTTGCAAATAACCTTTAATTCTTCCATATCGGCTCTTTCAAGCACTGTTTTCAACTCATCATTAAAAATAACCTGACTGTTGCTGACAGTATCACTCAAAAATTCATCAACAGAAGTGTTCAAGGCATTAGCTATGGCAACCAGTGTCTCCAGTCCAATTTTAGTATGAGCAGTTTCAATATTGCTCATATGCGGTTTGGAAATACCGATCTTCTCTGCCAGATCTTTCTGCAGAACACCTTGCTTGATCCTCGTCAATTTGATTCTTTTGCCGATGGAACAGTAATCAATCATCATGAATAAGCCTCCCCATATATTTTCCTAATATTCATATTAGCATATAAATTTCACTATCAGGTATGCAAAATTTGCTATGCATAAATTATATAACATAAAATTTAATTTTGTAAAGTTCTTGAACCCTATTTATTGTTTATTTTTGATGTTTATATACTAGAGTATATTGAAATTAACAAAAATTAAAGCACAACCCAGTTGTGCTTTACATCTTTTACTTCTTTTTCAGTTTTTATAAGCTTAACCCTTTTCCGCCAGCGCTCTGAGCGCTAAAGCATAACCCTGGAAACCCAACCCGCATATCTGCCCCAGGCAGGCAGCAGCCGTTACTGATCTATGCCGAAATTCTTCCCTGGCATGGATATTGCTCAAATGCACTTCTATCGTCGGCAAAGCCACTGCTTTTATAGCATCCAGCAAAGCTACACTGTAATGCGTCAATGCCGCAGGATTGATAACGATACCGTCAAATTTTCCATAAGCCTGCTGGATCAGCGTGACTAATTCACCTTCAAAATTACTTTGCCTTACTTCTACTTCCACATTTAATGCCGCAGCTTCCTGCCCGATATATTCACACAAGGCTGCATAATCCTGTTGACCATAAATATTTTTTTCACGTACGCCCAGCATATTGATATTCGGACCATTCAAAACCAAAATTTTTTTCATCAGCTTTCTCTCCTTGCCAACTCCAGTAATGCCTGTAACGCTGCTTCCCGCTCACCGTTATTATCTATGATATGATCGTGATACCTGCGGTATAGTTCGATTCGTTCCGCATACAAGTCAAAAACTTTCTGCCGCCCTGCTGCTAATAAAGGGCGGCTTTCTGTATCTATGTCCTGTACAATTTTTTCTGGCAGCCTGTCTATAAAAACGATAATGCCGCCGTTTTTTAATACCTCGATATTCTCTGAGCGTTTGACTACACCGCCGCCGGCAGCGATCACACACCCTTCCAATTCTGACAGATGCCTGACTGCCCTGGTTTCAGCATCGCGGAAGCACGCTTCGCTGACTGCGAACAGCTCCTTGATAGTCTTGCCTTCCAGCTTTTCAAGCACATTATCAGCATCATAAAAAGGACGCTTCAGATGCTGCGCCAACAATCTGCCCAAAGTTGATTTCCCGCAGCCCGGCATTCCGATCAAGACGATATTTTTCATAGCTGTTTTTCCATCTCAGCGGCAACTTTTAAAATGACATCGTTTGAAATTTCTCTTTGCAGCCAGATCTCCTCTGCTGCTACAGCCTGAGCTACCAGCATAAGCATCCCGTTCACAGCCTTTTTGCCCAGCTGCTCTGCCTGCTGCAAAAACAAAGTTTTAGCGGGATTATAAATCAGATCGACCGCTGTTTCAAAATGCTCGACAGTTTCCAGACCTACCGGCGATACATCGGTCTTGGGATACATCCCAACAGGAGTGCAATTGATCAGTAAATCACCGGTATAACGCTCTAAATGTACGTAGTTGACGAATTGCGTCGGTACACTACTGCACAAGGTTTTCATATACGGAGCTATGCTTTGAGTATTACGGGAAACTAAAAATATCTTAGAAACACCGTGATCGATTAAATATTGAAGTACAGCTCTTGAAGCGCCGCCCGTACCTAAAACAGCCGCGCTTTTGCCCTGTACTTCGATGCCGTTATTTTCCAGCAAACGCCCAAAACCTGCATAATCGGTATTATAGCCGCGAATTGCACCGTTATGAAAATGGATCGTATTAACGGCTCCAATAGCCTGCGCTTCCATACTTAAAGTAGTCAAAGCAGCCATTACATTGATCTTGTGCGGAATGGTTACATTGACTCCGCAGTATTTACCACGCAATTCATGCACGCTCGCATATAATTCTTCAGGAGGTATCTCCAGCAGATCATATGTTCCTTCGACACCCAATTCTTTAAAGATCAGCTGATGTATCTGCGGTGATAAACTGTGTCCCAAACGCGCTCCAATCAAGCCAAAATGAACCATAACACAAACCTCCTATCTACCATCGGCAGGATAATTGCCTAATATCTTACAATATGCGCAGCTGTCGGAAAGCTGTTCTAATGCCTGACGTACTCTTTCTTCACGCAGGTTGCCTACCAGGTCGATGTGGAAGAAATATTCCCATGATTTACCTTCGATCGGCCGGGATTCCAAATTCATCATATTTAAACCGCTGTGATAAAAATGTCCTAAAGTCCTGTATAATGACCCCGGTTCATGTTTTACTGCCACTACTACCGTAATTTTATTAGCATTAGGCGCCTGTTCCGCTTCGTTAGAAATGACGATAAACCGGGTATAATTATTGGAATTATAGTTGATATTGGCGGCAAGAATCTGCAGCCCATACATTTCCGCAGCCTGCTTACCAGCCACCGCCGCCAAATGCTTATCCTGCTTTTCCCTCACTGTTTCTGCACTTTTAGATGTGCTGAAATAAGGCACTAACTCCATCTGCGGATACTGATGAAAAAACTCTTTACTTTGTGCAAAGCCCTGCGGATGTGAATAAACAGTAGTAACATCTTCGAGCTTAGCACCTTGAACGCCCAAGAGATTGTGCTCTATTTTCACGCACTGCTCACCAACAATAGAACAATCGTGATGCCGCAGCAGATCATAAACTTCGGTAATACCTCCGGTCGAAGAATTTTCGATCGGCAAAACACCGTATTTGATCTCACCGTTTTTGACCGCCTGCACTACATCCTCAAACAAAGCATAATGATGTCTGTTTATATGCTGTCCTGCAAAATATCTCTCCAAAGCCTGATGACTGTAAGACCCCGGCATTCCAAAACAGCCAACCTCCATGACCTCCTCCTGCGGCAGAACTCGCGGCTCTGCCAGCAGTACATGCTCCAAAGCCTTGCTCTGCTCCATGATGGTCGTCATCATCGCTGTAACAGCCGGTGCATACTCTTTATGCTGTAAACGCATACAGGCCTTTGAGAGCACCTGAGCTTCCCGAGCCGCATCAAGCACAGGCAGCCCCTGCTGTTTTTTATAGGCCGCAACTTCCAGCACTGCCTCCATCCGTTCTTCCAACGCCGCAACCAGCTGGGCGTCGATCTTGTCGATACGGCGGCGGATCGCCTCTAAATCCAATTTTTCCATGCTCACACCTCACCGTCAATATCCGCAGTCAACAGCATATCTAAAACAGTCCAGGCCGTAACACCTTCCACGACAGGTACTGCCCGCTGCACGATACAGGGATCATGACGACCTTTAATTTCCAATACCGTATTCGTATGCTCAGCCACATTTATCGTTTTCTGCGGCAGGGAAATCGAAGGCGTTGGTTTGAACCCTACCTTGAATACAACAGGCATGCCATTGGTAATCCCACCCAAAATACCGCCGTTATTATTAGTTTCAGTTCGCACAGAATCTCCATCATAATACAGCGGATCATTAGCCTGTGAACCGGTGCTGCGGCAGAAACCGAAGCCCATACCAAACTCCAGCCCCTTTACCGCCGGAATAGAAAACAGCACATGTGCCAGACGGCTTTCCAGTGAATCAAAAAATGGTTCGCCCAAACCAGCCGGCAAATTAAGCGCCATGCACTCAATACTGCCGCCAATAGAATCCTGACGCTCACGCGCTTCCAAAATCAGCGCCTGCATCTCTGCCCCACGTACATCGTCCAATACGGCAAATTCCTTCTGCCGCAGACTCATCAATAATTCAGCATCTTCTCCCAATGGGTCAAACTTCCTGTCAAAAATCTCACCCACATTATTGATATGTGCCCCTATAACAATTCCATACCGAGCCAGAGCCTGCTTGGCAACAGCTCCCATAAAAACCAGCGGCGCAGTCAGTCGTCCGGAAAAATGCCCGCCGCCACGGTAATCATTGAAGCCTTTATATTTGATCTTACCGGAATAATCAGCATGCCCCGGTCTCATATTATCTTTTAGAATACTGTAATCCTTAGAATGACTATCGCTGTTAGGGATCAGCGCACACAAAGGTGTCCCCGTCGTCCGCCCTTCAAAAACACCACTCTGGATCAAAAAAGCGTCTTTTTCCTGACGCTGGGTCGAAAGCAGATTGCGGCCCGGAGCCCGCCTTTCCATCTCGCGTTTAATAAAATCAATATCAATTCCCAGCCCCGGTGGCAACCCGTCAATCACAAGACCAATAGAAGCACCATGGGATTCGCCGAAAATCGTCATTTTTATTTTTCTGCCATAAACACCGCTCATATACTTTCACCCGTTCCCACAGTTTTTATCATTCCGCCTAAGGCTGTAAAATCCTGCCAAAATTCAGGATATGATTTTTGAACACATTCGCTGCCACTAATAATAACCGCCTTTTTGCAAACCAGACTCGCTACCGCTAAACTCATCGCGATGCGGTGATCGTTCCAGGAATCAACGCAGCCGCCCTGCAGACCTTCCGGCCGCCCCTTGATAATCAGCCCGTCAGACAGTTCTGTAACTGCGGCTCCCAGTTTATTCAATTCACTGGTCATCGCTGCCAGACGGTCACACTCTTTAATACGCAGCCGTCCTGCATTGATGATTTCAGTTGTACCTTCACTGACCGCTGCCAGTACCGTTAAGACAGGAATGATATCAGGACAGTCTGCCGCATCGATAACTACACCATTAGTCGACGCACTCGAGGCCGTATGATTACCTTCGGCATCACAGGTTATTTTTCCTCCCATCCGGTTGATAATATCCGCAACGACCATATCCCCCTGCAACGAGTCCCTGTTTAGTCCAGTACAGGTAATCTGCCTGCTCAGCGTGCCGGCAACAAGCCAGAACGCCGCCTGAGACCAGTCACCTTCCACCATGTTCCTGCCGCAGCGATACTTCTGACCGCCGCCGATATGATATTTATAATAATTTTCGTGTTCGATAACGATTCCGTATTTTGCCAGACACGACAAGGTCAGATCCACATAGCTCTGCGACTCCAGTGCAGAAGTAATTTTCAAAACAGAATCGCCTGCAAGCAGCGGCAAAGCAAACAGCAGACCGCTGATAAACTGCGAGCTGACATTACCGGGAAGCTCGTAATCGCCGCTTTTCAGCACACCGTTCACCGTCAAAGGCAAATACCCGTTAGAGGCAGTTGTATAAGACAGCTCCTGCCTGTCAAAAATATCATAATAAGCCTGCAGCGGACGCGTTACCAGCTTTCCGTGACCAGTAAATGTCAGCGGCTCACCGCACAATGCCCCCAGAGGGATCATAAACCTCAATGTCGAACCTGATTCTCCGCAATCGACAGTACTTTGCGAAACTCGTACATTACCACTGCCATTAATAGCCAAAGCTGTGCGTCCTGATCTTTCTGAAGGAACTTTTTGAAAACCGATCCCCAATGCAGTCAGACAGCGTAGAGTAGCTTCCATATCGTCAGACATACTGATATTATCAACAATACTGGTTCCCGCCGACAGTCCGGCACAGATAATTTCCCTGTGCCCCATGCTTTTAGATGACGGCACGCAAACACTGCCGTTGAGCTTTGCCGGTGTAATCTTCAATGTCGTCATGAGCTCTCCTATCCAATATAGGCAGGTATATCCTGCCAGTCTATTTTATGCAGGCGTCCGACGCCTATTTTTTCAATAATTACCAGGTTAATTTTTTTACCGCTCTTTTTTTTATCCAAAGCCATTGCCTGTAAAATTTCCTGAGCATCAAATACTGCACTTACCGGCAAAGCAAACTTTTTCAGTACGCGGCTCAACTCCTCTGCAGTACCTGCTGCCGTAAGTCCCAGCTTCTCCGTTTGACGCGTCATTTGTACCATACCGATGCCAACGCCTTCACCGTGAGTATAAGTAGTAAAACCGCAGCATTTTTCAATAGCATGCCCGATAGTATGCCCAAAATTCAACAGCATACGTTCTCCTGTGTCAAATTCGTCTTTTTCAACGATCCGCGCCTTGATATTACAGCAGGTCTCAATAATAATGTCCGCCTGCTCCAGCAGCTCCTGATCACTTTTAACAGCAGCGATCTGAGCAAACAGGCCGGCATCGCGAATACAGCCGTATTTGATCGCTTCAGCCAAACCATCATGCAAAAACCGCAGCGGTAAAGTTTTCAATAAATCCGGATCTATAAATACTGCTTTTGGCTGATAAAAGCTGCCTGCCAGATTTTTGCCTGACGGCAGGTCAATAGCCACCTTGCCTCCTACGCTGCTGTCGATCTGCGCTAAAAGCGAGGTCGGTACCTGAATAAAATCAATGCCGCGCAAAAAGGTAGCTGCCGCAAATCCGCCTAAATCGCCCGGCACACCACCGCCCAAAGTCAGGATCAAATCACTGCGCGTCAAGCCTGCCCGTGCCAGTTCGTCATAAACCTGACCCAGCACAGTTAAATTTTTACTTTGCTCACCGGCGGCAAAAACTATCCTCGTAACCTCAAACCCGCTGGCAGCCAGGCTGCGTTCCAGCCTTTCGCCATATAAAGGATCTACGTTGCTGTCGCTGATGATTGCCGCTTTTACCGCCTGAGAAAGCACTCTGGCCTTTGCCCCGATCTGATCCAGCAGCCCGGCTGCGATTTCAATATTATATGTTTTCTCACCTAACGCTACTGTAATCGTACGCATCAGTACAAATCCTTTCTTTTAATCGCAGCTTCCCGCATCATTTCCTGCAGGAGCTGCGCGTCGGCAGCTGTCAGAGCTTCGCGCCAGCGTTCCAACTGCTGGCTGAATGCAGCTAATTCCTGCAGAACGTTTTCCCTGTTCGCCAAAAACAAATCGCTCCATAAATACGGATTGATATCTGCGACCCTTGTTCCATCGCGAAAACTGCCGGCAATAAAATATTTCGTATTTTCATTATAAGAAGCACTGTTGATCAGCGCTACCGCTAAAGCATGAGGCAAATTACTGGTATAGGCGATAATGCGGTCATGCTCAACGGCATCAACCTGCACTACCTGCCCGCAGCCAATCGCGCCTGCAAAGCTGCTCACCCATTCGATCGCCCCACTGCTGTTAAAAGCTGCCGGCACCACGATATAATTGGCACCGTCAAAAATCTCGGCCTGGGACATACCAAAACCGCTGCCTTGACGGCCGGCCATCGGATGCCCCGCAATAAATTCCATCCTTCCGGTAAGCAGTCGCTGCACGTCCTCAGGCAAGCTGCCTTTAATGCCTGTAGCATCGGTTATCAAAACATCACTCTGCAAAAAAGGCACCGCACTTTTTACAAAATCCAGCGTAGCTGCCGGATAAACCGAACAGATCACTACATCTGCCGCCTGCAGTCCTGGACCTGCCCCGCAAAGAGCTTCGTCGATAACAGCCTGTTCCTGAGCCTGCCGCAGCACCTTGCCGTCAGTATCGACACCGATGATCTTCTTTACGCCCAGGCGCCTCAGCGCTTTGGCATAAGAACCGCCGATAAGTCCCATACCTACCACAGCAAAAGTAAGCTGCTGCCAATCCGTGCTTCTAAAACCACTTTCCACTACGTTCACCTCGTTAAACTTTCTCCATTCTACAATCCTACGATAATTTGAACGGCTTCTTGTTTTTTATCAAGCAAACAGCCGTTTTTAACATTATTATACTATATCCTACATCTCTCTGCCGATTATTTGCGCAATGCCCTTCAATTCACCCATCAGGTGTGCAAAGCGTTCCGGCTTCAGTGATTGTGCCCCGTCACACAGTGCATGCTCGGGATCGTTATGTACCTCAATGATCAATCCGTCTGCACCGGCTGCGATAGCAGCTTTGGCCATCGGTTCAACCATCCACCACATGCCGGAAGCATGGCTCGGATCAATGACGATCGGTAAATGGCTTAGTTTTTTTACTGCCGGGATCGCGCTCAGATCCAAAGTATTGCGGGTATAAGTTTCAAAGGTACGGATACCGCGTTCACACAAAATAACATTATCATTACCGCCGGCCATAATATACTCAGCCGACATGATCCATTCTTCTATCGTCGCTGATAAACCACGTTTCAGCAAAATTGGTTTATTTGTCTTGCCAAGCTCCTTCAAAAGCTCGAAATTCTGCATATTCCGGGCCCCTACCTGAATAACATCCACATCTTCCACGAAACGTTCGATTTTATCAGCTGACATGATTTCGGTAACGATCGGCAGGCCAGTTTCCTGTTTAGCGATTTTTAAGAGCTCCAATCCCTTTTCTTTCAATCCCTGGAAAGAATACGGTGAAGTACGCGGCTTGAAAGCTCCGCCCCTCAGCATAGCGGCTCCGCCGAGCTTTACCGACTTAGCAACGGAAATGATCTGCTCTTCGGTCTCTACCGAGCATGGACCGGCCATAACGATGATTTTTTTGCCGCCGATCTTGATCCCGTTGACATCCACTACGCTGTCTTCCGGATGGAACATCCTGTTTGCCCGTTTGAACGGCTCCTGCACACGCATGACCTTTTCTACCCAATCGTTAACGCGCAGCAGATTGATATCTAAAGTACTGGTATCTCCGATAACGCCCAGGATCGTCATATTCACGCCGACGATCTCATTGATCTGGAAACCGTTATTGATCAGTCCGTTTTTAATCTTCTCACATTCCTGCATCGGTGCGCCTGGTTTCATTACAATAATCATTTTTGTTCTCTCCTTTTAATTTATATGGTTAAATTTAATTATAACCTGTTATAGCTCACGTCCAACGGCTCCTGCTATGATCTTCAGATCCTGCATCAACCTGCCGAAGCGTTCAGGTTTCAGGGATTGAGCTCCGTCACATAACGCATGCTCAGGATCATTATGCACTTCAATGATCAGTCCGTCAGCACCTACGGCTACTGCTGCCTTAGCCAGCGGCTCTACCATCCACCACATACCAGCCGCGTGGCTGGGGTCAACCACCACCGGCAAATGACTGAGTTTTTTTACTGCCGGGATCGCGCTCAGATCCAAAGTGTTGCGAGTATAATTTTCAAAGGTTCGGATACCACGCTCGCATAAAATAACACTATCATTACCGCCGGCCATAATGTATTCAGCCGACATCAGCCACTCCTCTATCGTCGCAGACAAACCGCGTTTCAGCAAAATCGGTTTATCTGTATTGCCCAGCTCCTTCAAAAGCTCGAAATTCTGCATATTGCGGGCGCCTACCTGAATCACATCCACATCTTCTACAAAACGTTCTATCTTATCTGCTGACATAATTTCTGTAATGATCGGCAGCCCGGTAACAGCTTTAGCCTCCTTTAATAAATCCAGTCCGGTTTCCTGCAGTCCCTGGAAAGAGTATGGAGAAGTACGCGGCTTAAAAGCGCCGCCACGCAGGATCGCAGCGCCCATTTGCTTCACATCCTCCGCCACGCCGATAATCTGTTCCCGCGTCTCTACTGAACAAGGGCCTGCCATTACCGTGATCTGTTTGCCTCCCACCTTCACCCCGCATACATCTACGATACTGTCTTCCGGGTGAAACATCCTGTTAGCACGTTTATAAGGCTCCTGCACACGCATAACCTTGTCAATGCAGTCATATACTCTCAGCTGATTCATATCGAAGGCAGCCGTATCGCCTACTACACCGAACAGGGTAAAATTAGCACCGCGGCTTTCATGGATCTGAAAACCCTTACCTTCCATCAAGCTTTTTACTCTCAATTCCTCTTCTGCGGGAATCCCCGGTTTCATTACTATAATCATTTATCTCCACTCCTTAATTTCATTTTTATTTACACAAGATAATAAAAAAAATCAGGCCTCGTAAGAGAGCCTGATTAAAAATTCATCTTCTTATTTACAGCAGCATATCTCAGCTACGGTATCGGCATCTGTTTACGGTAATAGAATTATGCAGTTTTGAGCAAGTAAAATAACCAGCGCTAAAATAAAAATAGCCCCGGCTAAAGTCAAAAGCATATTCATTTACCCAATTAGTTCTCAAAACAGATTCCACGATCAACCCACCTAATTTAAATTTCTTGTGTAAAACTTAATTGTTGTTATTTTAGACCCGTATCAAAAAGGTGTCAAGCAAAAGCATAAAATTCAAAAAAATTAATTTTTATGCACCGTCTATTGTAAACAATGTTACAACAAAATCAATGGAGCACACCGTTGATGCCACTTCCCAAAGTCATTACCCCGCCTATCAATACTACAAGCAGCGCAATGCGCTTAAATAAATGCTGATTGATACGGAAAAACATTTTTTCTCCCAGCCACCAGCCTAAAAGTACTGCCGGCAACACATACAGCGACAAAGCAATCAAATTTCCACCCTGAAATGTACCCGCAACAAAAAAACTGCCTAAAGTACAAAAACTGCCGATAGCAAAGATCCAGATCATATTGGCGCGCAGCAAATTTTTCTCCATATTCTCACTCAAAAAATATAAAGCGATCGGCGGCCCGCTGATACTGGTAGTCGCACTGAAAAAACCGCTTAAAAAACCAGCAGAAACACGTCCCAGCTTTTTATTTTTGACCTCAGGCACAAAATTTAATTCCATCAAAAGCGTTACAAGCAAAAGCGCTATCCCTAATAAAATCTTTAAATGATTAGCATCAGCCACTTTCAGCAGATACGCTCCGGGAATAATCCCCAACAGACTGCCGGCAGCTGTTATCAAAACTGTCGGCCACTCAAATTCTCCCCAGGTACGCCACATCATGATCACCCGCACAATAACACCGGCGATAATAACAAATACAACTGTCTCTTTCGGCCCCATGACCATCGTTAATACAGGAGCTGCGATCAGCGCAAAGCCAAAACCAGTTACAGTACTGAAAAAAGTAGCAGCAAATAATATCAACGAAGCAACTGTCAAGACAAAATAATCCATGGTTTCTCTCCGCTCTTTTCTGAAATAGATATCTGCATTATAACACAAAAAAGAAGCCCCTACAAAACGGAGCTTCTTCCAGTCGTCTTATTTCAGCCATTGACGTATTATTTTTTTCAAAAGCCTTAGTTCAAACGGCTTGGCTATGTGTGCATTCATCCCCGCGGCCAGCGCCATTTTCACGTCTTCCGAAAAAGCATTCGCAGTAATGGCAATAATCGGAATCCGGGCCGCATCACTGCGAGAAGCAGCTCTGATTGCTCTTGCCGCTTCATAGCCATTCATAGTTGGCATCTGGATATCCATAAAAATCAAATCATAATATCCTTCAGGCGCCGCCAGGAATTTTTCCAATGCTTCTGCACCATCACCAGCGGATTCACAAGTCAAGCCCAACAGCTTCAAAAACTCTAAAGCAATTTCGAGATTGATTGCATTATCCTCAACTACCAGTACCCGTTTACCGCTATAATCAATATCAGCAGCATTTTCGTTATCACCGGCAGGTTGTTCATACTCGACCGCAACTCCGTTCTGACGCTGCACCTTCAGACAAACAGAAGCAGTGATCTTACTGCCCTTACCAACACAGCTCTCAACATCGATCGACCCGTTCATCAGTTTTGCCAGGTTCAAACTGATCGTCATGCCCAGACCAGTTCCCTGTATTTTACTGACCCGAGAATCTTCTGCTCTTATAAACGGCTCAAAAATACGCTCGATAAAACTTTGTTCCATCCCAATGCCGTTATCTTCTACAATAAAATCAAAAACAGCCAGATCATGCGGTAACGGCTTAACAGTAACCGTCAGCTTTACCACACCTTCATCAGGCGTATATTTAACGGCATTGGACAACAGATTAAGTAATATCTGCTGCAGTCTCAGCGCGTCACCCAGCACAGTTATATTTTTCAGTGCCTCTGTTTCCACAATCAGCTGATGCCGTTTCTCCTCAACAGCAGGTTTAATGATATCTAATGCTTCCTCAACTTTTTCTTTTAATAAAAATGCTTCCGAGTTCAATTCTGTTTTGCCGCTTTCGATCTTCGACATATCCAGAACCTCATTCAACAGCTCCAGCATATGTTTGCCAGAAGTGACAATTTTTTTCAAATAATCATCTACATGATCTTTGTCGTCGCAATGTGCCGCTAAAGCCGCCAGCCCCATAATAGCATTCATCGGCGTTCTGATATCATGCGACATTTTTGAAAAGAATTCACTTTTGGCCTGATTGGCCTGTAAAGCCAGCTGATATGCGTCACTGATGATTTGTTTATTTGCTTCCTCCTGCATCGTGCGTTCATGGATATCGCGCATCGTCAAAAGCAGCCGTTCTTTTAATTTACCAAAATATGAAAGCTTAACTTCTTTATATCTGTACCCGTCTTTAGCGGATGAACGGAAATACAGCATAACAGCCTCTTCCTGCTCCAGGCACTTCAGCAAACTATCAATACTCCAGCTTTTTAAATGCTCACAATCTTCTTCACAAACAAACTCTTTTATAAATACCGGCAGCTGTTCATTAATGCTGCCACGCAGCGGCAAGCCGTAATGAGCGCAATAACCGGCAAAACGCATCACATAATCACCACTGTTTAAATCACAGATGCAAACAGCATCATAGTCATGTTCTATCGTAAAATTATAAATAGACTGCAGCTCGATTTTTTCAAGCTCCATTCCTTTTTGCTCGCTGATATCCTCAATGATACCAATGACAAAAGTCGGCTGCTGCTGATCATCCCATGACATAACAGTCATTGTTACCCGCACCCAGCACTGCTTGTTCTTGTCACAGAATGTGGAAGATGCAGTTTTAGCCCCATTATGAATAGCTTCGTACATCGCATAGCAATCTGCCTTACTTTCACCGCTCACAAAATCTTCCACAAAGCTTTCCGGAATATTCCTGTATTCCATACTACAGTTAAAATATTTACTGGTTCTTACCGGCATAACTTCCAGACGTTTTTGCGGATAATAATAAAAATGGAAAATTTTTGTTCCTTCCAGAACCTGGCGCAGCAGTTCCTGAGTACCCTTATCCTGCTCCAGCAATTCCTGATTAAGCAGCTCCATCTGCTTTCTGTTATCAATATCCAGAAAAACACTTTGAATAACACGTTCTCCGTCAATATTTTTGATATATTCACCGCTGCCAATGATCCAGCAATAAGTACCATCGGCCCTCAGCGCCCGATATTCAAAAGACTGTTTCCCCTTGCCCAGCAGTATCGCGTTCATGCTCTGATATACTCTATCACAGTCTTCCGGCGCAGCCAGATCTTCTATCCGCCAGGATTTACGCTTCCAGAATTCTTCTTTTTCATAACCAAAAATCCTGATAGCTTCCATATTGGCATTTTGAAAAACAATACTTCCGTCAGCCTGTGGCCTGTATTGAACGATACCGCACAATACGGACTGAAACAGCTCGTCATAATAATCACGTTTACGTACAACTTCTATCAGCTGCCTGCTCTTTTCGATATTGGCCTGTCTTAAGACCTCAACATCGCTGGCATTCTGATGATAACCGCGAATATAATAAGCATTATCGTCTTCTTTATATAACTTGCCGCTGCAGCGAATAAAAATTGTGCCCCACCATGGATGCTTCCAGCGATACTGAACCTCTACCAGCCTTTTGGTCGTCAGCATCTGTTCAATATATTTCTGCACTATTTCCAGATCTTCTGCAAGCACGCCTTGCGCAAAATGTTTATAATTATCTTCCAGCGATAAACTCTTCTGCAGCCCTAAAAGTTCTAACATTTTATCATCGGCATACAGACGCACGTCAGTATTATTTTTGTTTATTTCCAAAAGCCATAAACCAATATTACTGATTTCCAATATTTCCTGCATCCAGCTGGAACTGTAAAAAATATCTTCTTTTAAGCCGCTAGAGTCCATAATAGTTCCTCTTTCTATTTCAAACTTCTTATTGTCTACATTATACCTTACTCTTAAACAATTTCCAATATTTGTTCTTTAAGAAATGTTTTTTAACATCCACAAATAACGCGCATAAAAAAAGACTCTCGCCCAAACGAGAGTCTTTACTTATTTTTCGCTTTGCAGTCCTTTTTCAGTCAGCATAGTCCAGCCTTCTTCCTGCACGATCAGGCCATCCTTCATCAAATGCCCCAAAGCACGTTTGAAAGCTGCTTTACTGATACCAAATTTTTCCTTAATGATTTCCATCGGTGTAGTATCACAGTAAGGCATTTTACCATTCCGTTTATGTAAAAAATTTAAAATATCTTCCGCATCGGCGATCATAGCATTTTCTTTTTGCTGGCGTAAGGACAGATTTACCCTGCCATCCTCACGAATATAAGTGATGCGAGCCGTGATCTCCTGACCAAAATCCAAACGCCCGCCGGGAACTTCACTGCGATGCAGAAACGCCAAAAAGCGCTGATTAGTAAAAATGAAGAAGCCTTCCGGCAGGATATTATAGATAGTACCTGTCACGCTGTCGCCGACCTTGACACCAACAGCAGGTTTGGAAGCCTTCAGCATTTCTTCTTCCACCCGCATACTGACAGCAGGGCGTCCTGTTTTATCGCGATACAGCTTTATCCAGACCAGCTGACCCGGCGACACATGCCCTCGCATTTCGCTGTACGGCAAAAATACACCACGTTCAGCGCCAATATCCACAAACCCGCCGTCCTTGGTCACACTTAAAACCTTAACGTAACCGATCTGCCCTTCGCGCATTTTCGGTAATTTCTGGCTCGCCGTCAAACGGCCATGCGGATCTTTATACAAATAGACTTTAACTTCATCGCCAACATTGACCGCTTCCGTCTGCTGCAGCTTATGCAGCAGGATATCATCAGAAGTATCGCCCGTACCAGCGTCAAGGAAAGCGCCCATTTCGCCCAGACGTGCCACTTTTAAAGTAACAACGTCACCCGCACGATATTTAAGCTGCTTTGCCATGTCTTTTTCATCAGTCATTTTTGCTCTCCACAAATTCTTCCGACGGAGCATCAGCCCACAGTTGTTCCAGATTATAGAACTCGCGTTCTTCTTCAATAAAGATATGCGCAACACAATTACCATAATCCAACAAAATCCAACGACCTTCAGCATAGCCTTCTTTGTGAGTAACAAAAATGCCTGCCTCCGCCAATTTATCTTCGATATTGTCAGCAATAGCTTTAACTAGAATATTATTTCCAGCGCTGGCAATAATAAAATAATCAGTTACAGGAGAAATGTTCTCCATATTCAGCAGCAAAATATCCTTTGCTTTTTTATCGCAGGCTGCCGCCGCGATCTTGTGTGCAATTTCTTTAGTAGTAAAATCCATCTTTTCGCCTCCTTTATTCTTGTTCATCTTCATCATCTTTCATATAGGGAATGCCGATTTCGTCCAAAGATTTTTGAACTTCCTCGCGTGATGTAGCCCAATAGCTGATACCTTCTGTATCGTCAAAATTACCATACAGCATACCCGACTTGACCTTTTCGTCACCAAACAGCTTAAAGCTGTTTGCAGCCTTGATCATCGTCAAAGTGTTCATATCGGTCTCCACATGTCTGTCAACAGTCGAAAACAGCGCCGGGATCTTAGTCACCGTATCGATATTGAAAATCTGTGCTGCCGCCGCTTTCATAAACTTCTGCTGCCTTTGCACGCGGCCAATATCACCCAGCTCATCTTTGCGGAAACGCACATATTCGCCTGCCCGCTTACCGTCCAGATGCTGATAGCCATGTTTAATATCAATAACAAGATCGGCGTAAGGATCTTCATAATACATATCCTTTTCCACATATAAATCAACGCCGCCGATCAGATCGATAACATCAATAAACGCACGCCAGTCCACTAAAACATAATAATGGATCGGTACCTGCAGCAGATTGGCTACAGTTTGCTTGGCCATCATCACACCGCCGTAAGCATAGGCTGCATTCAGCTTATCCCAACCAGCCCGGCCCGGAATCTGCACCTTGGTGTCACGCGGCAGCGAAAGCAGCGCAACCTTATTATCGCCGGGGTCAAAGCTGGCCAGCATCATCGCGTCAGTTCGCTTTGGTTCATCCGGAGCAGCATCACTGTCACCGTCATCTATACCCAAAAGCAAAATATTGATGCGCTTGTTCAATTTTTCATTTTGGGTTATCTTGTCGCTGGCACCAACAACATCAACCTTCGGCGGATTGATAAAATTGTCATAGATCCAGACTGTTCCCCAAAAAGCTCCCGTCAGCAGTACCGCCAAAACCAACAGTACAAATACCAACCTGCCCCAACGTAATTTACGTTTCTTGCGGACAGGCCTGATTTCTCTATTTTCTTCCACAGACATTGGCATCTCCTACAAATTCAATTTAAGCCTTTTAAACTTAGCCGCCAATTCGTTATACCCCTCTATGCAATGAGGGTGTACCAAAAGGTCGTATTCCAGCAAATAACGTATCGTCTGCGCATAAGCCTTTATCATGGCCTGTTCCAGGTCAACCTTAGCCAGCCGGCGCATTTCCTCGATACCTGCAAAATCACGGGTCGGCTCCAGCAGATCAGCCAGATAGACAACCATCGCCATCTTGCTCATGCCTGCCGCACCAGTAGTATGAAAACGGATAGCATCCAAAATTTCCTGATCGGTAACGCCGTATTTTTCCCGGGCGTAATATACGCCCAGTTTGGCATGCAGTAAAATAGGCTGATTCCTTTCGACATCATCCATTGGTAAACCCAAAGCAATTGTATGCATCAAAAGATCACGCGTAGGTATCTCACGCCCGCAATCGTGCAGTAATGCCCCCACGCCAACCTTTTCCTTATCCAGTCCGTAAACAGCTGCCAGTTCAAGAGCAGTATCGTATACAGCCAAAGAATGTTTAAAACGCTTATGAGGCAAAGATGCTTTAAGAAGTTTTTTCATTTCTGTGATATCCAGCATGATAACAACTCCTCTCACTACCATTAAGACTGGTAGAGATGCTCCTCTAAAATATACTTTTCTACACTTTCCGGCACCAGACCCTTAATAGAAAGTCCTCGTCTGACACGTTCACGAATGCCAGTCGAAGAAATATCTACTTCAGGAGTATCCAAAAGTATAATTTTATTCTTAGCAGGCTCGCCAAAAAATTCGCAAACCTTGTCAATAGTCTGCCCATAACCGGGCCTGTCAGCAGCTATAAAAGTCACTTCTGCCAGCAATTCCCTGATGCGGTGCCAGGTGTTCAGCATCGGCACAGCGTCGGCACCAATAATAAAATACAGCTCATATTCTGGATAGCGGACCTTTAGCTCCATAACCGTATCATAAGTATAGGAAACTCCGCTGCGCTGCAATTCAATATCAGTAACTTCAAAATAAGGATAAGGCTCTGTTGCCAGCTCCGTCATCCGATAACGGTCAGCAGCAGGTGCAAACTCCAGACCAACCTTATGAGGCGCAATAAACGCAGGAACAAAAATTATTTTTTCCAAGCCCAAATGCTCGTAAATAAACTTGGCCGTCTGCAGATGCCCCAAATGAACAGGATCAAAAGTGCCGCCCATAATGCCAAGCTTTTTGCTCTTCACTCGTTTACCCACCTTCCTTATTATCACTATATTATACCAAAAACAGGCAAGCTTGCACAACTATAT